>ERZ835762.537-NODE-537-length-39059-cov-12.299123_pt1 | contig 39059 bp, 34 predicted proteins | sample MGYA00519687_ERZ835762 | MGnify/ENA primary metagenome ERZ835762 (study PRJEB31850, sample SAMEA3708783) | human gut metagenome | biome: human gut; feature: human-associated habitat; material: faeces | place: China | collected 2014 ... | reverse complement strand
GCGTGGGTGCCTAACCTGCATTTCGTAGCACCTATTAACGATCAGTTTGGTTGGGGGGCTTCTATTACCTCAAACTATGGTCTGGCCACGGAGTTTAATGATAACTACGCTGCTGGTATCTATGGCGGTAAAACCGATCTTCAAACAATAAACCTTAACCTTAGCGGAGCTTACCGCCTTAACAATAGCTGGAGTTTTGGTCTTGGTTTTGATGCTGTATACGCTAAGGCGAAAATTGAGCGTTACGCCGGTTCGCTGGGGCCTTTGTTGTCTCAACAGTTGATTGCCCAAGGTGTACCCGCTTCACTAACCAATGGTATTAATACCCCGGACTCTCAAATTGCTCATCTGAAAGGTGACGAATGGGGCTTTGGCTGGAACGCGGGTATTCTTTATGAACTGGATAAAGATAACCGTTGGGGCCTAACCTATCGTTCAGAAGTTAAAATCGACTTCGAAGGGGATTACAAAAGTTCCATTAACCCAAATCTGAACAACATTTTGGGTAGCATGGGTTTACCGTATGGCACAATGGGTGCAACCCAAAATGGATCCTTGACGCTGAATTTACCTGAGATGTGGGAGATTTCTGGTTATAACCGTGTTGCGCCTCAGTGGGCAATTCACTACAGCATGGCCTATACCAGTTGGAGCCAGTTCCAGGAGTTGAAAGCAAAAGGCGATAGTGGTCAGACTCTGTTCTATAAAGATGAAGGATTCCGTGACGCATATCGTATCGCGTTGGGTACAACCTACTATTACGATAAAAACTGGACCTTCCGTACCGGTATCGCCTATGACGATAGCCCAGTTCCGGCCGATAAACGTTCTATTTCTATTCCTGACCAGGATCGCTTGTGGTTAAGTGCTGGGTTAACCTACGCATTTAATGAAGATGCATCCATTGACGTTGGTGCATCTTATATGCACGGTCAGAATGTGAAGTTTACTGAAGGTGAAGGACCGGCAGCTTATTCCTTCGAGTCTGAAGGTAAAGCCTGGCTGTTCGGTACTAACTTTAACTACGCGTTCTGATAACGCGTTCGCCTGGATAAAGTCACCTGCATAGCAGGTGGCTTTAACTCCCCCACTTCACCGAAAGTAGTTTCCTCATTGCTTGCCTCCTGAGTTTTGCAAACAGCCTGTTGGCAGCTTGCCCTTTCAAATCAATAAGTGGTATCCACAGACAAACCTGAAGGGAAAGGCATATTTTCAGGCGTTCTGCTCGTCCTTCTCAAAGAGTTTACTTTTCTGAATTTCCAGGATACTCAACCCCCCCCTGGCTATTGTGCGCTCATACACTCAAATTAAAGATAGGTTCTAAATAAATGAGCGTTTTTTGATAGTCTATTTCATTAGGTAATATATATTTGTAACAAATCAATCAAAATGGAATAAAATCATGCTACCATCTATTTCAATCAACAATACCAGCGCAGCTTACCCAGAATCCATCAATGAAAATAACAATGATGAAGTTAATGGATTAGTACAAGAGTTCAAAAACCTTTTTAATGGTAAGGAAGGAATAAGCACCTGTATTAAACATCTACTTGAGCTTATAAAAAACGCCATACGAGTAAACGACGATCCTTATAGATTTAATATTAATAATTCCTCAGTTACTTATATTGATATTGACTCCAATGATACAGACCATATTACTATTGGTATCGACAACCAAGAACCAATAGAATTACCTGCGAACTATAAAGACAAAGAACTCGTCCGTACTATCATTAATGACAACATAGTTGAGAAGACTCATGATATCAATAACAAGGAAATGATCTTCAGCGCATTAAAAGAAATATATGATGGAGATCCTGGTTTTATCTTCGATAAGATATCACACAAACTCAGACATACGGTAACGGAATTTGATGAGAGCGGGAAAAGCGAACCAACGGACTTATTTACCTGGTACGGTAAAGATAAAAAAGGCGACTCTCTCGCTATTGTAATTAAAAATAAAAACGGAAATGATTACTTATCTCTCGGTTACTACGATCAGGACGACTACCACATTCAAAGAGGAATTCGTATTAATGGTGATAGTCTCACCCAATATTGTAGTGAAAACGCCAGGAGTGCTTCAGCGTGGTTTGAAAGCAGTAAAGCTATCATGGCAGAATCATTTGCAACAGGTTCCGATCATCAGGTTATAAACGAGCTCAACGGGGAAAGACTGAGAGAACCTAACGAAGTTTTTAAACGTTTAGGTCGAGCAATAAGATATAATTTTCAAGTGGACGATGCAAAATTTAGACGCGATAATGTAAAAGAAATAATTTCTAATTTATTCGCTAACAAAGTTGACGTTGACCATCCTGAAAATAAATACAAAGACTTTAAGGATCTCGAAGATAACGTTGAAAAAAGACTTCAAAATCGCCAGGCGAAATATCAAAATGAAATTAATCAACTATCTGCGCCAGGTGTTAATTTTGATGATATTTAAAATTATTTTTCCAGTTTTTTGATTTTTCAACGCCTGAATATCGGAAATAGTCAGTGACGAACATCAGTATTTTTACATCATTACGTCCGGGTCATTGTCGGTTTATCTCCTTTTACTTGTGGTAATTGAGGGATAACAACAAAAAAGGTGAGTTTTGCGACTCACCTTTTTTATTTGTTTCTTATTCAGAATCAATATCTTTTAAATCATCCTGAATCGCTTGTGCGTTCGGATTTTCCTGCGGTTTGAGTTCGCCGCCATTAGCGATGAAATCATGACGCTGGAAGTACGCTTCGCGCACCATAATATAAGGATCGGACGACTGACGCAGCAGACCATCGGAATCCAACAACTGCGCACGAGTTTCTATCCCTTCAAGCGTCCATTTACCCACAGACATCGGCCAGGTCAGCCAGGAAAGAACCGGGTAAAGACCATCCGCCATATCACCACCGTCATCACGCAGCGTGAAGCTACCGTAGAACGGTAACTGGACGTAAGGCCCATAACCCACGCCATAATGACCAAGCGTACTACCGAAGCGGTGAGGTTCAGTCCGTTGCAGTTTCGGGTTCGCCATCCCTGCAACATCAATAAAACCGCCCATCCCCAAAATGGTGTTCAGGAAAAAGCGGGTAAAGTGGACCATCCCCTGATAAGGGTCGCCCTGCAAGAAGTAGTTAACCATCACCGCAGGTTCTTCAAGGTTGCCAGTAAAGTTGCTCAAACCGTTACGCGCCGGTTGCGGAACATAATCACGCCAGGCGACAGCGACCGGTCGAACAATATACGGGTCTAATACATTGAAGTTGAAGTTGTACATGGTGCGGTTGAACCCTTCTAACGGGTCAGAACGCCCTTGCTGATCTGTACCGGAACTCGCACACCCCACCAGAAGCGTAGTTCCCAGAGCAAGCGCCGACAGGCGAAGCTTCATAAATGTCTCCCTGTTTTTTTATGGCTTATGCAGTTTGCCATCCATGACGGAACGATACCGTATCCGCCTGTTTAGGTGTGGGCGATTGTAACAGCACGTCAACTGATGTCCAGACGCCCTGATTTGCTGATTTGATCATAGCCTGGTAATCGCCGCCCTGTAGGCTACTTGATTCTATAGAAACAGAAAAAGGCAAACGCAGCCTTTTCTACATTTTCAGAGTAACTCCCGTCAGTTGCGAGCAAAAAAGCCGCTACGCTTTAGCTATACGTGCTAATTCAAGAGAAGAGACCATGGACAACGACAAAATTGATCAACACAGCGACGAAATTGAAGTTGAGAGCGAAGAAAAAGAGCGCGGCAAAAAAATAGAAATAGATGAAGACCGACTCCCCTCCCGGGCGATGGCAATTCATGAGCATATCCGCCAGGATGGTGAAAAAGAGCTGGAACGCGACGCAATGGCGCTACTGTGGTCAGCCATTGCGGCGGGTCTGTCGATGGGCGCTTCGTTACTGGCAAAAGGGATATTTCATGTCGAACTGGAAGGTGTGCCGGGCAGCTTCTTGCTGGAGAATCTCGGTTATACCTTTGGTTTTATTATCGTCATTATGGCCCGCCAGCAATTATTTACCGAAAATACCGTGACTGCGGTACTACCCGTCATGCAAAAACCGACAATGAGCAACGTCGGCTTACTTATACGGTTATGGGGCGTCGTGCTGCTGGGTAATATTCTCGGGACAGGTATTGCGGCGTGGGCATTTGAATATATGCCTATCTTCAATGAAGAAACTCGCGATGCATTTGTCAAAATCGGCATGGATGTGATGAAGAACACCCCCAGCGAGATGTTTGCCAACGCGATCATTTCCGGCTGGCTGATCGCCACTATGGTTTGGATGTTTCCTGCAGCGGGTGCGGCAAAGATTGTGGTGATTATATTGATGACCTGGCTTATTGCCCTGGGTGACACCACCCATATCGTGGTCGGTTCTGTTGAAATCCTCTATCTGGTGTTTAACGGTACGCTGCACTGGAGCGATTTCATCTGGCCCTTCGCACTACCTACTTTAGCGGGGAACATCTGCGGCGGCACCTTTATCTTCGCGTTAATGAGTCATGCACAGATTCGTAACGACATGAGCAATAAGCGTAAAGCAGAAGCACGCCAAAAAGCAGAACGTGCGGAAAACATTAAGAAAAATTATAAAAACCCGGCATAAATGGCGAGGGTTTAAGCAATCGAGCGGCAGCGTACTTACCCCGCACTCCATTAGCGGGTATACTCATGCCGCATTGTCCTCTTAGTTAAATGGATATAACGAGCCCCTCCTAAGGGCTAGTTGCAGGTTCGATTCCTGCAGGGGACACTTTGACCTTCACGCGCATTCACCTGTCTATCGCCAGAATTCACTGAGCAGAAGAATCCTGTTTTATTTGAGCGTAACGCGCAGCAAGCTGTCTTAGGCGCAATTCCAGCTGGGTCTTTTCGGCTTCAGGAAGCGCATCTCCGGCTGGATGCTGTGACAGGCGTCGGAGTTGTTCTTCAGCCGGTATTGTTTGGTTAAATGACTGTATAGTCGAAAAAACCACCGATTTAAGCTCACTCACCGTGATATATTTTCCTTTTTGCTCATCCAGACTGCTCAGCCGATGACTCAGTTGCTGAAGCTTCATCATTCCCTCATACCAACTGTTCATAGCGTCGACAGGCAACGCTGCCGCGTTAAATTTTTGCTGCCACTGCGAGGTGAGCGGCTTCGCCTCCTCCGGCCGCAATGTCTGGAGTTGCGCTAACAACTGAAGGCTGTAGGAAATATTCCAGTCAGGAGGTAGCTTATCCAGTCGGGCAAGCTGCTGCTGCGTTTCAGTAATAAATGTGGACGGTAAAGTACCTTGCTGTGCTAACGCATCTTGCTGAACAGGTGTAAGCACTTCAGGTAACGGCGCCAGCGAGGCAATAGCCTGAGTCGTTAAGGGATCGGGTCTGGACAGAAAGCTCTCTCCCCACGCTATGGCGACGCCGATCGCCAGCATAGAACACATCCCGGCGACAAAAGGCTTCCATGGTCTGACCGCCCCGCGCGCTGTCGTAAGACCCTCTGCATCAGGCTGATTCTCCGGCTGCACAACATAGACCCATTTCACTTCGTCAACCGGCTCTGCCCTTTCCTGAGGTATTTTGCAACCGGGCATCATGAGTGCATTCAGATCTGATGCGTCATTACTGCTTTCCAGCCGTTCAGCATTCGAACGTATCATTGTTCGTAACGTATCGAACTGGCTTAGGTGCTTCAGTTCAAGGCGCTGGAGCACCGAACCAAGCCGGGTAAGCAACGCTTCAGCGCTATAAAGCTCGCTAAGATGGCTGTTGTTGAGTGGAAGCATACGCATGCGCTGCTGCAAGCGCTGGCTCAAGCCGCTAAGAATTTCCATACGAGCGTGTAGCGTCTTAGGCCAGAAAACGTCCCACTGATGGCTAATCAGGGCCTCCAGAATCGCCAGCCCTTCGTTCAGGCCTGCTAATCCAGACAGGTGAGTACGGGCTAGGGTGTACCAGGCTGCAGTCTGCAACTCCACACCGTTCTGTTCGAACAGTGAGAGACCGAGTTTTTCGACATATTGCCAGTTCACATCCGGCCGAGCAGGATGCGTCAGCTTACTGAGTTCATCGCGGAGGGCGGCGTAATCTGGCAGCGTGCGCGGGTCGCCGCCGGTTTTTAACGTTATATGTGTGGTCATCCTGGAGGGCCTGCATATCCGTTTCGGTTAATTTCGTTAGTTGATCTGTAGGGCTATTTGGCGATTTAAAATGCAATGACGCATTAAAGGAATGAATGTTATCGCTATGGCAGCAGCGCTAAAATCAGACCGAAAAACACACCTTCATCAAATAGTTGTCCGGATCGGGATGAGGTATCAGGGGGAGTAAAGATCCAGCCATTTGCGCTCCCCACCCGCATGAACAGGCGTCCTTGAGAAATCACCTTATCTCCGGAACAGAAAGTCACCTCGACACAACCAGCGACGCCCTGTCCATACAGAAAGATCGGCATAAAGTTGACCGCCCGGCTGTCATAGCGCAAAACGATACCGGAAATCTCAAAAGCCCCGCCCTCCACCAGCAGATCCGGAACGGATACGGTCAGTGGCTCCACATTCAGTCCCGTATCCGTCAGCCACGCGTCCATTTGCTCCTGAAGCTGAGCCATCCGCTGGCGAAACTCTGCAATATCAGCCTGACTCTTGCTGATAGCAGGAACTGGTGCAGGTTGTCGTGCCTGCAACTTTTTCAGGAACTGTGATTTTACTGACATGATGTTATCAAACCTTATATACGGAGGGTCGTATCGAGATATTGTTGTTGCCTGAGATGCCTTAACAGGACCCGTCCTTCGGGCATAAACTCAGTCCCGTAGCGCACCAGACCAATCCCTTTAAGTTCAGCGTCAATGGCATAACGCAGTTCGCCGGGGACGTTCTGTTCCAGCAGGACAACGGTTATTTTTTTCAGGCGGGGTTCATACTTGAGCAGGACGGCAGATAATGTGCCCATCAGCTCATGGGCCGTTCCCGGCATACCCTGCAGAATTTTGGTCATATCCGGCAGCCCGTAGTCTGGCAGGTGCGACAGCGTACCGGCACGACAGTTGAGAACGCGCTGCATGTTATCAAGTACGGACAAAATGACCTGGTTCTGCTCGCTGACCTGATGCAGGTCGAGACCGCCGGTGAAATTGCCATAAAGTGCTTCATACAGTGAAGGACGGGATGACTCACTCATCTTTCAGCGCCTGCAGAGTCAGTCGATTGTTGCCCGCTTCAATCACCCGGGCCTTCTCCGGATCAAGCTCATCGCGGCTCATTACCACACGCCAGGTGTTGTTCTCCTGGTCCGGTGACATAAACATCCCGGCCACTGCCACGTACTGCGCATCCTTTTCTATTGGCATATCGATCGTGACAGCACCACCCGGCTGCAGCCGTATATCTTTCTCCGCCACCAGGTCTGCCTTGACAGCCTGGCTGTCGTCTTTAAACAATGACGGGTAGTCCGTGCTGTCAAAAGTTTTGCGGTCTTTAAGCTGATAAATTCGCACCACTGTCGACAATGCCACGCCGCCTGCATTGCTGTTCACGGCTTCACGGGCCCGAATATCCAGATGCAGAGTTTTTACCTGCTTATAAAAAATCGATTTAGTCACGGCGACAGTGCCGTCCGTAACACTCTGAGTAAGTCCACAGCCTGCCAGCATCAGCGTAATGCCTGTAGCCAGCGTAACCAGAGGAAATTTACCAGCGGTAATCGCCATCTTCATCAGTCTCCCTGCGGTGAATATTTTCCTGTACGCGCGCGTAGCGGCCAAGATTGATGGTTATTGTTTTTGGGTGTGATACGGTCTTAGCCGCATTCAGCGGTCGCATCACGGCAGTGCGGCCCAGTTGCACTGCACCCGCTTTGGGTTCAGTGTTCATTGTCGCGTCCGGCAGCAGGCTACGGTCGACACACAGCTGCAGGCGGACATCAAGGCGAGAGCCAAGATAGACGTGCAATAGCGCCATCAAATCCGTGTAAAGCTCCCCGCCGGGCAACCAACCTGGTACTTCCAAAGGATCTGTGGTGGTCAGACGCATCAGTACCTGACTATTCACGTCGGTAGCATAGTTGCCCATCACCGGACGGTTGGTCAGGGTGACGGGCTGACTGACACTCATGGTCAGCGGCTTCTTCAGCGGAACACGGCGTTTATCATGGTGCCAGATTTTCGCCTGCGTGTTGGGTGCCAGAAGACGTACCAGTGAAGCCATGCCTTCCGCAGTACGTCCTGGCAACAACATCACCGGCAGCAGCGCCAGAAAGCGTGAGGCAGGCGCCGCTATGCTGTCTGTGCAGCCGTCAATCCCGAGCCCGACCAACCCCAGCAGATACTGTGAAGTTTTGTCCTTACCGCCTTCTTCAAACGTTGCCGGATACGAATATTTACGCCAGATACGGTAGTACTGAGCAATCAGCCGGTGGTTGAAGATATCGAGGAAGTCCGCGTTAGCTTCGTACCCTTCCCGTCTCTGGGCGATGTCATCGATATAGTGCGTCGGCAGCGGAGACTCAACGCCGTAGAGCCCCATAAAGGTGGTACGGATTGTTGGTGGAAGGTGCGGATGTTCCGGTAGCTCTGCCCCTTTGATTTCAGAGGCCGGGAACCCCATCCCCGAATGGGGTCGGAAGCGTACCGGCTCATATAGCACCTGCCAGGTGCTGCCGGTGACCGGTTTATCCGGCTGGCTCTGCTCCAGTAGCTGACAGAAACGGTAAAAATTCATGTACGGCAGCAGGTCGCCCAACTGCGCTATCAGCCTGGCAGACGCGGACTGTGATTCTCTTTCCACCGGATGCATTTTCCTTCTGGCTGAAGAATGAGGGTAAGCTGGTTGAACTGGTTCATATCGGCATACAACGCAAAGAATCGGTTGAGCAGTTCACCGAACAGGTGAATATCACCCTCACCGGTGAAGCCGTTGCTGTCGAGGGTTACTTCGATATCCAGCCCCCGCAGCAGGTAGCCCTGTTCAAAGCGTTGAAGGCGATGGTGCTCAACATGCTGAATCGCCTCCAGACGCCGGGTGTTCAGTTCATCTTCCTGCCAGTTATACAGGGCAAGCGTGCCGCGCAGCACTTCGGCGGTACTCATCATGTTCAGGAAACCGGATCCCAGGTGGCTCAGAACCCGCCAGTGGAAACGGTCTTCAGAAGGCGGATAGACTGGCAACGTTGGTTTGCAGAGGTTGCGTACTGAAAGTTGTGTACTGACAACCTGCTCACAGCGGTCAAGCAGCGTGCTCTGTAAGGCCCGGCGTGGTAACTGACCGTTGGTGCCGGTGATTTGCAGCGAGACAGCTTCACGCTCAAACCGGCGGTCATCTTCCCACTGGTGCCCACCAAGGATAGCGTCCAGCCCATGCTTCCCACTGTTGCTGCCCGTATTCAGCCTCCTTCTGCAAAAACTGATGTTCATTGACGGTTCTGCCCCACAGCCACCCTCGCAAACAAAACAGGAAAAACCAGCCAAGAACCGGGCTGGATGCCAGCCACCAGATATTGAATACAGCCAGTGCCTTAACCATGCCTGACGCATGCAGAATAAATAGCAAAATACCCACAACCGCAGCAACACCACCTGCCAACAGCCATCCCATAAAAGATGGCTCAGGAGGCAACACCATTGTTGTTGCTTTCGTCCTTTCCCAGCCCATTGATTATCCTACAGTGCTGTTCTGAGCACTTGAAATTACAGTACAACCGCACTGACATTTGCAGCCATCGACCACAACAGCCCGCCCGTTAAATGTCCGGTGCGGTGATCCCTCAACAATAGGATTAGTTCCATGCCCTTCTACCGGGCAGTTGACCATATCACCCACTAACGCGGCTTTTTTCCCGTCGACAGTAATACTTGAAGAGGCGGAGATCACTTTTCCTCCGTGAGAAGTTTTGTCACCAAGCAAAACCAAGCCTTTTGTCATGTTGAATTCTCGAAAAAACAAATAAGAATCATTTAATACTCATTTTGTCGACCTTATCAAAATTCGGGAATAATGTTCTTTCAGGAGCAACACTTCCGTCCGGATAAATAATCTTTGGATATTTACCTTTTATCTTTTTTTCTAACCCGACAAATCTTGTTACTTTCCCCTCATCTATTTCTGGTGAAATTTTTACAGAACTAATCTCACCTACACGCAATGACAGGAAGTCTTTCTCACCAAATAGAGATAAGCTATTCTCTACCCCCCCCCCATTTTCTTCTCTCTTATATAAGGGTAATATTTAGGAGATAGTTCTACATCTCCAGTGACAAAGGTAAATTGTCCATTACGAGAAGCATCATTATCAAAGGCGAGGGCTACACCTACCGTCGTTCCAGGAACAAGATCTTTGCCAAGATGTATAGCGTCTATATACTCGATACCTAAATTGACCGCACTCAACTTCCATTTACATGAACCGCCACCAGTCATAGCAACTTTTGCTTTCCAGATATCCCCGCTACCTTGCTGCATGGGGATCCCAATAACGTTATAGCTTGGCTCTGTGATAACTGAGCCATCAAATCCACTGATTCTTTTTTTCATACATTCATGCGAGATGTATCTGACCTCAAGTGGAATCGGTTTCGTGTACTGAGAAGGGTTTTTTACTTCAAAATTAACCCATTTTGTATCTGGCGGTGGAGATAACATCTTGTTAACGGCCTGGCTCATACTGCAACCCGCCACAGTAAACAACACCAGGGAAAGCAGAATAAATTTTGTTTGATTAGACATTTTTCATTACCTCTGCTCTATATTAAACCAATCATAAAACGCGTTACAGGCCTGTAATCATAACAATTAATTAGCCTGATACGCTTAGCAAAAAAAACGCTATCATTTTTACTTTTTAACATTCATTTTATCAATCTTATCAAAATCAGGAAACATAGTGCCATCGGATATAACACTGCCATCTGGATATATTATTTTAGCGTGAACACCTTTGATCTTTTTTTCAGGTTCAATATATCTAATTATTTTACTTTCATCCAATAACGGCTCAAATTTTATATTATTTACATTAGTAACCTGATTTAAAATAAAATCATGCCGGCCTAAAAGAGTTAAGTCATTCCTATTACGAATTAATTTCCACTCTATTATATATGGATAATATTTTGGAGATAAATTTAAATCACCAAAAGTTGCAGTATACTGCCCGTTTCTGGAGGCATCATTATCAAAAGCGAGCGACATCCCCACCGCCGTACCAGGAACAAGATCTTTGCCAAGATGTGTCGCGTCTATATACTCGATACCTAAATTGACCGCACTCAACGTCCATTTACATGAACCACCACCAGTCATAGCAACTTTTGCTTTCCAGATATCCCCGCTACCTTGCTGCATGGGGATCCCAATAACGTTATAGCTTGGCTCTGTGATAACTGAGCCATCAAATCCACTGATTCTTTTTTTCATACATTCATGCGAGATGTATCTGACCTCAAGTGGAATCGGTTTTGTGTACTGAGAAGGGTTTTTTACTTCAAAATTAACCCATTTTGTATCCGCTGGTGGAGATAACGTCTTGTTAACGGCCTGGCTAACACTGCATCCTGCAGAGGAAAACAACACCAGGGAAAGCAGAATAATTTTTGATTGATTATACATTTTCCATTACCTCTTCTCCATATTGAGCAAACCGCAAAAGCGTATCATTGCCAGACGGCATAGATAATGTTGGAGTCAGCGACACTCCCAGCAAGCCTTCGACATTAAGAAACATTTCATTTCTGGATAATTCATCAGTCGGTATATCATTTTTATTTTCTGCCATCTGCTCCCTGAATGAATCAACATTATACATATGCTCAGTAAATGTGCGTTTTTCTACTATACTGGCCTTATCAATCAACTCTAACACCTTGTTATACATATAAGGCATATAGGACGTCATAAAGTGTTCAAAAATATTTATATTAACCCCCCTGTCTGGGTTGCTGCCTTTAGGGAAGAAATCATTTAAATCCGATTGCGTCAATGACGCTTTAAAATCTTTCTGTTTCTTCCCGGCCTGTTGCATCTCTTGTTCCGCCAGAGCGGGCACCAGATAAAGCTTAGCCTTTAGTGGAAGTGGATTTCTGATGGTAATACACCCTGCAGGAGTTGGGAGAGCCCTCTTACACTCATTCCATTCCCGGCTCTGTGTGGCTGTGAGAAAGGCAACCGTATTGCCGTGGTGCCAGAAGCAGTCTCCCCAGGCAACCATCTGGTAAGCGAGAAGTTCACCCAATGACCAGAAAAAGCCCAGCGTTCCACCAAACCATCCCCATAATTTATATAACTCGTTATCAAGGTTGGCTTCTGCGGGTACGGCTGGAATAGGATCATTATCATTCACATGACGGTAATGGGTAATCTCCGACAATTGCATCACTGCATCACGTGTAAAAGTTCGTGGCATTCCATAGGTATGAAGAACTGGATTAACATTCTTTAACTTTACCGAATGAATTAATGCCAGCGCGCCCCCTAAGCTATGGCCACAAATAAATAGCTCACGCTCACCTGCCAATTGTTCAAATTTTGAAACTTCTTTACTAAATTTTTTTTCAACTCTGTTATATCCACTCCAGAACCCAGCATGCACTTTCCCAGCAGGTAGTAACGGAGTGCATTGCGTTTTATCTATATCGCATAATTCTGATTTTACCGGCCTAAACGCAAGATCCGTTCCTACATCAAACAAGCTGGCCGTTCCACGCCAGGCAACAATCAACTTATCCTCGTTATAAACATAATAAAGCTGCGTATCACCGTCTGCTTTTGTTGTAGCAGTATCATCCTGTGTCTGTACTGTTCCAAGTGAGTCCTTCTCATCTACCTTAGGAGAAGTATCGCGCGAGGTATCCATAAACACCGGGGGATAATACCGCTTACTATAGGGAACATCTTGTACTAACATATTCCATGCTGAACCGTCTTTATAAAGCTGAGGTAAGCGAGATAGATCCTGGCACTGGTTAATAAAAAAGCGCGTAATTGACACCGTATCCAGAGTACTGTCATCTGCATAGGCAAGCGTTGCTGCTGCCCCAAGGTTAATTCCATTCGCAATGGAATAGTCCTTTTGATGATGCAGAACAAGCTCCCATGCTCTGAAAGGGCATATTTCTATTACATGACGCTTTTCAAGTTCATTCGTTCGGAATTTAAATCCTTTAAATGCTGTTTTTGCAGGAAAGTGGTATGCAGGTAACATTTCCCCCGGTCTTAATTCCAGGTTTGGTGAACTCTGACAAAGTTCACCGATAACGGCATAATGCCAGATATACTCTTTCTCTTCAGCTTCAGGACGCACAACAGAATCATTTTCCGCATCACGACTAACACGCAAGGCACGTTTTTCCATTTCCCTGGCCAGTTGATTGCCATCTAACGTCAGCCTCAATTCAAGTCCATGCGGCATATCAATGCGAATAAGCCCATCTGAGTCACTTTGACCTGTATACGTAAAGTTATCGACTGGCCCTGAAACGGGATGAGAACTTTCGGCTACCCATGGCATATTCGCCACGGGATCACCCTGCTCATCGACCAGTTGAATTTCGACCCAATAAGGTTTTTGCCTTCCCGCTGTAGCTTTTGCCTTTGTATGTGTCACAGATGTCACTAATGAATTTCCTGCCATAAACATCCCTCTTTATTCAGATTTAACAAAAATTCATGAGCTTTTTTCTCTTGTGAGATAAAATGTCCCAAGCTTAATTATCTCTGATAAAAATACAGCGGCAAGAAACATCGCTCCAACTTTGATTGACATAGTTTTGAACATCCATGGCAATATCGAAACAGAAGGGATCATAAAGAATAGTCTGAATGGTGTTTGAATATAAACTATCCAACTCACATACTTCCATTTCTTTAAGTACATTACAGCAGAAAAAACAATTGATATATTAAGCAGTAATGAAAATGAAAAAAGGACTAACGAATATGCCCCTTGCTGTGGATAAATATTGCTAAAAGACAATATGTCATCAATTAAAGGAATTTGTCCCTGAGAGATGTTCAACCAGATAAATCTGGCAATGTAAAAGAGATCAAAAATAGCCCAGAAATATAGTACATATTTTCGTTTTAAGATTACTTTCATTTGTTCCCCTCATAGACATCATCAGCGATAACTGGTTGCCAGTGCCACGACTGACCTGTAACAGCCCAGGCATCGTCACCTTCAAGAAAGGTTTGCGTTATTTTTCTCTGCTCCCCATAGCGATGCACTGCTGATTGTTGCTCTATCTCGTCTGTAGCATCAGATGGCAAAGGCTGCCATTCCTGAATTTTATCTCTTTTCGTATTCATATAGTCCTTCCCTTCTGAACCAAAAACACGCCCCTCATCTCCCATAGAAGTTAAGCGGTTGATTGACATAATTGCAGTATTTTTCAACCCGTGATAATCATGATCAACAGTAACCCAATGCCCGGGTCCTTCATCCTTTTGCTCACGTGGAAACTCAATTTTTACATTACCAGGTGTCGATGAGTAAAACGGTGTAGTCTTCCCTGACGAGTCAGATATTCCTTCAAGCACCTCGCCATCTGGAGAGGTTACTCTATAACTGGTGAATGGTTTGATATCCCCTGATTCAGGATCGGTAACAGTAAACGTTCCGCCATACCCTTTTGGAAAAGTCACTGGTGGTGTATCTAAACTGGCAGGACCTGTCTGATTAACATTGGCCGCTTTCAGCAAAATATTCCCCGGACATCCCAGTTCAATATTCCCACCGCTAAGCTTTATATAAGCGCGACCGCAACTTAAAATCAGTTCCTTGCTGGCATTCACCTTCACGCTTCCCTGACCACTGGCGACAGTGATGTCCTGTAATGCAGAGACATTCATGGCATCAGCTTGTGCCTGAATATCAACCGTCCCTGCCCCCGCATACATTTTCATTCCTGCGGCCTGTGCAAACAAACTTACAGCCTCGCTTGCCGCTACAGTGAATGATTGCCCGGTGCTGATATCGGTGTTTTTACCTGACATGAGGCCAATACTTGCCCCGCCTGAAGCAAGCCGGACGGCCTCAGGACTGAGAATACCTATTCCAGCCGGTGCACTGGCCAGGATTCCTGGCATTTTCAGATATTTCAGTGAGCTGTTTAGCGTCTTTTGGCTGTCGATGTCAGATACCGTTGCCTTCGCCCCTTTCGCCGCTGCCTGAAGGCTTCTTGCCAGCGTGAGTGCCTGTTCCAGTTGTTCTACAGCCCTGTCCATTTCAAGCATTTTACTGCCAACATCAGGCTGAGCATCTGCAGTGAGCAGAACTCCCTTACCACCTCGAACGCTGACCCAGTCGTTAGTGCGCAGCTCCGCCCCCTCGCCGCGAAGAACCCTGCTCGCATTGACGTTGTGCCCTAAATTCAGTTGGGTCTTCCCCCCGTATTCGGTACTGAGCTTAATGTGCTCTTCGCCGCGCTTGTCCTCCATCCGCAGTTTGTTGAGTCCTGCAGTCCTGATCACATTTCGGCTGCTGTTGGCTTCAGTGACGTGGTCAACGTGGCGGGAGTCGTGCATGGCATGGGCAATATACGGCCGATCCGGATCGCCTTCATGGAAGGCAATGGCGACTTCAGTACCCTGGATCAACGGGAAGTGGAATCCGTATTTGTCCCCACCATAAGGCTTGGCAAAGCGCACTGGCATGCTTTCCATGCCCTGCTTTTTATCATCACGGTCGGCATCAAACTTCACCCGGTACATGCCGGATGCATCCTGCCAGGCGTAGATGTCGTTATCTTTGGCACTGGTCACACGCGCCATCAGGGTGCCGCTGACCACCGGACGCTTTTTCGCGGCTGGACGCCAGCATCGGTTCTCGTAGTACGGCATCGCTACCCATGTCACTTTCAAGGCATTCTTACGGCTGCCGTAGTAGCCAGTGCGGATAATAACAACACCATTCTCCGTTTCACGGGGTAGTGTCGGCGAGATAGCGGTTTCGGTAATGGTAAGAACCTGCGCCGGGCCCAGGGTATGGTCCGTACTGCTGCCGGTCACTGTAGTCTGGGCGGACAAAAAACGTTCATGCTCCAGACGAGCCCAGAAGTTACCGGTTTCGGTTGCAGGGGTAATTTTGTCACCCCGCTCGAGGTGACGCGGACGATAGTGATACACATCACCATAAGTGATACCGTCACCGTCGCCCTGGGTCATGTCTGCCGGGACGGACGTCAGAATATTCTGCGCTTCGCGATGGTTATAGTCGCTGGCGGTGACCGAACGTTCCACCACGTTGTGCCAGACGTGGATATCCCACACCGAGTCAACGGCATTGTCATTGGTGCCCGAAGGGCTATTAAGTGGCAGTTTTTTACCGAATGTCCAGGCGCTCTGCTTATCCGCAAAGTGCACCACTTCAGTCTGGGTATCCGGTTGCAGGGTGAAGAAGTAAAAAATCCCCACCTCAGCCAGCAGACGCTCGATAAACGCGAGGTCACTTTCCTGGTACTGATTTATCTGTTCCCGTTTTGGGTAGGTTTGTTTAAGCTTGAATTCATATTCCCACCCCTTCAAACCATGCTCGCCAAGAATTTGCTCTACCACTTCCGGCACTGATTTGTTGACGAAGAAACGGTGAGTACGAAACTGCTTATCCAGTAAGGATATAAAAGGTTCCAGAATAATTTCATACGTAACCTGATCGCGTGAACCGGCCAGGCGTCGGAAATTTGTCACCACACCATGAACAATTTTACCGACAACAGAATCTAATAGTTTCCCCACCCCCATGCTCAGCGTAGCTGTTTTACTTAACATCATTTCAGCCGTAAGATCTGGATGTGAACTGGTAAAACGAATGGTGTAATGAAAGAGAGCACTCATTTGTTCTAAACCATCAAAACGTTCCACATCCAATGGATAAGGGCAGGAAGGAATATCCAGTTTATAGCGATTAAGGATACCCTCTGTCATTTTAAATATATTTTCCATTTCTATAATTCCTGTCCTGGGTTAGAATGATATTAAATAGAACCAAACTCAACAAACATGATAAATATTATCTATAATGTCCCCATTCATCATAAATATATTTCAAGGCGAATTTATAAAGTCCATAACCTATGAAAAAGGCTACTATACCTGCCCCACCCAGAATAAATCGGTAAGGATCGACTGAAAAAAAGAAACAGTAGAAAGAGTAAACCATACTGATAGTTCCTAGCGTCATCCCGATACTGGCTACGATCCGTGAAACAATGATAAGTATAAAATTTTTTATATTCATAAACCTCCAAAGAAGTATTCGCAGACATTATTAAACTCTTCAGGATTTATCTTTTCAATTTCACAAGCCGTCTCATAAGGCCTAACAATGTCCTCAACAAGATAATAAAAAAGATCAAAATCACCCATACTGTTTAATTTCTCATACATTATGGGGTTTCTTTCACGCAAGTACCGCGATGTATAAATAGATCTTGATGCTTCAGCACCAACTCCCAACACACCACCAGCAACAGAACCAGAAAAAAAGGCACCAACTCCTTGAGATATAATCGCCCTTCCGAGGTTAACCCCCGTAAACTGCGAGAACATCATTTTACCTATAACACTTCCAGATATATTTCTTGAAAAATGTGAAATTTTATGCGTATCTACATGAGAAATAAAATCATCTATAAATGGTTTAATAACCTTATAAATAACCTCATCGTTAAAAGTTACTTTTTTAACCAGTGCTGCTAACCGAAACTTATCATCCTGATTCTCTCTGCGGTGTTCCGTATCTATAAAATCATAGCCAAGATAGGCAAGGCTGACGGGTAAGGAAATAACACCTTTCGTCACAGCACCGATAAACCCAGACCCATCGATATGAATGGCCTCAAGCATATCTCTGGCAATCTCTTTTGCGCTGTCCATAATTGCTACCCTTTAGATAAACCAGTTAATCAAACGCCAGCACAATCCCTTCTTCGTCATCCCAGCCCAGCGTCAGGCTGTGTGGATTCTGCTTCGCGGCCATGTGCGTGAGCAGCTGCTGGCTCAGCACCGGCAGAATTTGTTGATTGAGCAGGCTGTCGACGTTACGCGCACCGGTATCTGGCAGCAGGCAGGCTGAAGTCAGCGCATCATAAAGACTTTCATCAATGTGCGTGCTCAGGCCGTAGTGTCGATGCAGGCGCTTGCTGACCTGTGAGAGTTTCATTTCCACGATGGTACGCATGGCTGCTTCCGAGAGAGGGCGGTAAATCACGGTCTGGAAGCGGGCCAGCAGCGCCGGCTGGAAGTGATCGCGCAGCATCGGACGCAGCAGCTCGTGAAGATCGCCTTCGCTGGCCTCCGGCTGTTCGTCAAGCAGTTGCATAAGGTGGTCGCTGCCGAGATTCGAGGTCATCGCCTGTGCATCTTGCCAGATGTCCAGCGCACTCAGCTCGGAGACAGGATTCAGATTGATTTTCTCAAACAGTGAGGCGTATACACCACCCACAGCAGGACGTTCCAGCACCACGCTTTCCCCGCCAGCAATATTATTTTGTACAGACATGAGCATTCCTTGATTAATCCGTTAAAACAGCAAGATGGTTAAGGTTGTTTTGAAGCCAGTGCGGACAGTTCATTTCGCAACTCAGCACTAAGCGACTGGTCAACAACGATTTTTTCCAGCTCTTTTCGGAAAGTCTGGTTATCCAACAGGTTAGCTTTGAGATCGCGAAGCAAGTTGCGCATCGCCAGCATCGCCTTCAGCTGCGGAATTTGGGCAGCCACCTGCTCTGGCGTGAAATCTTTCATGCTCTGGAAAGTCAGCTGAATGTTGTCTTCACCACCATCGTCAGACAGTGTATTTTTTACGGCCAGGTTAACTTTTGGGGAATATTCGGAAAGAACGCTATCAAAATTATTTTTGGTGATGTTAATCTTTTCACGCTCAGATATTGTCGCAGATTCCTGCCCGTTGCTGAAATCACCCGTAACAAGCAATTTCAAGGGTAATTCCATTTTCTTGCTTGCTCCGCCAGTATGCAGGTCAAGCTTCAGGTTAATACGTGCCTTAGGCACCTCGTTCTGAAAACTGTCAGCCATCTAATCATCCCTCTTTGTTTTGCTATGCCAACTTCACGGTATCGTTCTTGATGCGCAATAATAGAATAATGATCGGAACAAAATCAAATACACAGATCATTTATCCGACACAAGAATTTTCTTAAGAATTTTCCACTAAGACATTATCGCAAATTGCTCAATCAACTCAGAAAAAGAAACTACTCTTTTCTCACAAATCGAATATTTGTATCGCCGAAGGGATTGCAGCCAGAGAGATATTAATAAAAACATCTTATTTTGATTTGCATCACGGCACTATGTCAAAAAACAAGAAAGAACTGCAATATTTTATTGCAGTACGATTAAAAGAAGAGAAAAGTGGGTGATAAAAGACGACTATTCCATTGAGGATATGAATAATAAATAAGATTTTTCACAAAGAAAATTCTTATTTATTAGGTAAGGAAGAAATAAACGAGAAATAATTAATTTGCCGTAACTCAACAATGCCATTCTTTTTCGTTACGTCTTCCATCCGATCGCCAGGGCTTCTGCTCTCAGCTCAGTCAGGAAAAACGCTTTCAATGCGACTTTCTATAAAATCTGTAAAATCAAGCACCTCCTTAACTGCCGCTTTTTTAATCAAAAACGAGTAATAGCACATATCGTATAACGGTGCTACATTACGCCGCCCGCCCAAATCAGCAGTGGCCAGGCAACGCCGTAAAGTTCGGTAAAGCCTGCAACCATCACCTTGAAGAACGGTCTTATCGGCACGTCGTATCGCAAACTCTGCGCTACCTTTACAGGCTTCACATAGGTTTTACTATTTTGTCTCAATCCAAATTTCAACGCGCGTTTTTACACCCGCGTTACTGGTTTACATGGTTTGGTCTTGGCGTTCTCTGGCTGCTGGTTCAACTTCCGTACCCTGTCCTGCGTTTGCTGGGGTCGAAACTGGGCAGCGCTTCCCGCTTCTTCCTGAAACGCCGAGAATCCATCGCGCGTAAAAATATTGAGCTTTGCTTTCCGCATTACAATGCCGAAGAGCGCGAGAAACTCATCGCTGAAAACTTCAAGTCTATCGGCATGGCACTGCTTGAAACCGGCATGGCCTGGTTCTGGCCGGATGAGCGCGTCCGCAAGTGGTTTGACGTGGAAGGGCTGGATAACCTTAAACGCGCGCAGATGCAAAAACGCGGCGTGATGGTCGTCGGCGTTCACTTTATGTCGCTGGAACTGGGTGGCCGCGTGATGGGTCTGTGCCAGCCAATGATGGCGACCTATCGACCGCACAACAGTCCGCTGATGGAGTGGGTACAAACGCGTGGCCGCATGCGTTCGAATAAGGCGATGATCAGCCGTAATAACCTGCGCGGTATGGTCGGGGCTCTGAAGAAAGGTGAAGCCGTCTGGTTTGCCCCCGATCAGGATTATGGACGTAAAGGCAGCAGCTTTGCGCCTTTCTTTGCGGTTAAAGATGTTGCGACGACCAACGGCACCTTTGTCATTTCTCGTTTGTCGGGCTCTTCCATGCTGACCGTGACGATGGTGAGAAAAGCAGATAAATCAGGCTATCGTCTGCACATCTCTCCTGAGATGGCTAACTATCCTGAAAACGAGTGCGAAGCCGCGGCGTTTATCAATAAAGTCATCGAAACTGAAATCATGCGTGCGCCAGAGCAGTATCTGTGGATGCATCGTCGTTTCAAAACCCGCCCTATTGGCGAAGCCTCGCTCTATATTTAAGCTCTTCAGAAAGGTTAGTTTCGCTAAGAAACTAACCTTTTCAATCACCTGTCATCCGTTAAGAAACCGTTTTTCATTGCGTCGCCCAAAGTGAATTTATTGCGATGCGAAATCAAACTGTCGCCGTTCCACGACACTCGTAAGTGACGGAAATTATTTAAAAAAATCCCTCTTGTCACCCCTCATTTTTAGGCGTACATTAGCGCCGTCTGGCAACAGGAAAGCACAGAATTCTGAGCTGGAGTCAGCGGCGAAACGGGAAAATTCTCATTTCCGCTTTGACCGGATTTCAGTTCTCTATAATCAGGTGGACTCTGTTTTTAAATGCGTACCACAAGATACGCGGAGCGATGAAACGTGAAATATTTCTTTATGGGCATTTCGGTGATTGTTTTAGTCTGGGCCGGAACCTTTGCCCTGATGATCTAGTGAAGAACATGCAGTCAAAAAAACAGGAGCCATTGGCTCCTGTTTTTTTATGTCATGATGACGCGGGATTTTCAGCCACGCTCTTCGAGGAGAGAAGCCCGTCGGCCCGGAACATACTCTTGATGCCCCTCACCGCCTGACGAATGCGGTCGCTATTTTCAATCAGGGCAAACCGCACATGGGTGTCGCCATAATCACCAAAGCCAATGCCCGGTGATACGCACACCTTCGCATCCTGCAGCAGCTTTTTGGCAAACTCCAGCGATCCCATCGCCGCGTACGGTTCCGGAATTTTCGCCCAGACGTACATGGACGCCTTCGGCATTTCCACCATCCAGCCCGCTTCATGCAAGCCTTTTACCAGCACGTCGCGACGGCGCTTATACTGAGCGGCAATCTCGTGGACGCACTGCTGGTCGCCCTCAAGAGCAGCGATAGCCGCAACCTGCAGCGGCGTGAAGGTGCCGTAGTCGTGGTAACTCTTAATACGCGCCAGCGCGCTCACCAGCGTTTTGTTACCCACCATAAAGCCAATACGCCAGCCCGCCATGTTGTAGCTTTTCGAAAGGGTGAAGAACTCTACCGCCACGTCACGCGCGCCCGGGACCTGCATAATAGATGGCGCTTTCCAGCCATCATACACGATGTCGGCATAGGCTAAATCGTGAACCACCAGCACGTCATAACGCTTCGCCAGCGCGACCACTTTCTCGAAGAAATCGAGCTCCACGCACTGGGCCGTTGGGTTCGACGGGAAACCGAGGATCATCATCTTCGGTTTCGGATAGCTTTCGCGAATCGCACGTTCCAGTTCGTTAAAGAAATCGACCCCTTCCACCAGCGGAACCGAACGGACCTGCGCCCCGGCAATCACCGCACCGTAGATGTGGATTGGGTAGCTGGGATTCGGTACCAGCACCGTATCGCCATGATCCAGCGTAGCCAGCATTAGGTGTGCCAGCCCCTCTTTCGAGCCGATGGTGACAATCGCTTCACTTTCCGGATCGATATCAACCTGATAGCGATCCTGATACCAGCGCGAGATCGCGCGACGTAATCTGGGAATACCGCGGGAGGTCGAGTAGCCGTGCGTATCCGGACGCTGGGCAACCGTGCAGAGTTTTTCAACGATATGCGGTGGCGTTGGGCCGTCAGGGTTACCCATACTGAAATCAATAATATCTTCGCCGCGCCGACGCGCAGCCATCTTCAGTTCAGCGGTGATATTGAAAACATAAGGGGGGAGACGATCGATACGCGTAAAACGGCGTTCAGGACTGAATTCAGCCATAGATTCCTCAGATTAACGTTAGCGCCCGGACCGTCCGAGCGACGCTGCCACTGATGTGGCGTGCTTAGAAAATAACCTGAAAAAAATCACGCTGTCGAGAGGGAAGTGAAAAAAAAGCGATCGCCTGAAAACCGGAACCCGGCTGTGCCGAAAAGCGGAAGCCCCTGTTTCAGGGTTGGCTTTCTGATAGCTGTTATTTAACAGGATGATATCAAAACGGTTACCTGACGATACGCAGGCTATAAAAAATCAGGACGTGTCCGTTACCGACAGACAATCCCCTTTATAAATTATGGTTTTTCCTCATTTGATAAACCTGACGGATAGCTGGTCAACACGCGTCAGGTTTTTTATCATGGTTCTTTCCCGTTTTCCCAGGTCTACTCGTGCACGAAATATTCACTATGCTGCTGGCGGTTTTTGACCGTGCGGCATTAATGCTGATTTGCCTGTTTTTCCTCATTCGCATTCGCCTGTTTCGCGAGCTATTGCACAAATCCGCACACTCGCCAAAAGAGCTGCTGGCCGTTACCGCCATCTTTTCGCTGTTCGCCCTGTTCAGCACCTGGTCTGGCGTGCCGGTAGAGGGTTCGCTGGTTAACGTGCGCATTATCGCCGTGATGTCCGGCGGAATTTTGTTTGGCCCGTGGGTGGGTGTCATCACCGGCGTGATTGCCGGAACCCATCGCTACCTGATTGACATCGGCGGCGTCACGGCGGTGCCCTGCTTTATCACCAGCATTATTGCCGGGGTGCTCTCCGGCTGGATCAGCCGCAAAATCCCGAAAAAACAGCGCTGGCGCGCAGGGATCGTGGCGGGCATGGTGTGCGAAACGCTGACCATGATCCTGGTCGTCGTCTGGGCCCCGACCATCGAACTTGGGCTGGATATCGTCTCGAAAATCGGTATTCCGATGATCCTGGGCAGCGTGTGCATCGGCTTTATCGTGCTGCTGGTGCAAAGCGTTGAAGGGGAAAAAGAGGCCAGCGCCGCCCGTCAGGCCAAGCTGGCGCTGGATATCGCCAACAAAACGCTGCCGCTCTTCCGCCACGTTAACGCGGAGTCGTTGCGTCAGGTCTGCGAAATCATTCGCCATGACATCCACGCTGACGCTGTCGCCATCACCAATATTGACCACGTGCTGGCCTACGTTGGCGTCGGGGAGCACAACTATCGCGATAATGATGACACCATCAGCCCAACCACCCGACAGGCGATTAACTACGGTAAAATCATTATTAAAAACAATGATGAAGCCCACCGAACGCCGGAAATCCACTCCATGCTGGTGATTCCGCTGTGGGAGAAAGGCGTCGTGACGGGCACGCTGAAAATTTATTACTGCCACGCGCATCAGATCACCTCCACGCTGCAGGAGATGGCCATCGGCCTGTCACAGATTATCTCCACCCAGCTGGAAGTATCCCGGGCGGAACAACTGCGTGAGATGGCAAATAAGGCAGAGCTGCGCGCGCTGCAGAGCAAAATCAATCCCCATTTCCTGTTTAACGCGCTGAACGCGATCTCCTCGTCCATACGTCTTAATCCGGACACCGCGCGCCAGCTGATTTTTAACCTGTCGCGCTATCTGCGCTACAACATCGAGCTGAAAGATGACGAGCAGATCGACATCAAAAAAGAGCTGTATCAGATTAAAGACTACATCGCGATTGAGCAGGCGCGCTTTGGTGACAAGCTCACGGTCATTTACGATATTGATGAAGAGGTCAACTGCGTGATCCCAAGCCTGCTTATCCAGCCGCTGGTCGAAAACGCGATTGTTCACGGCATTCAGCCGTGTAAAGGCAAAGGCGTCGTCACCATCAGCGTCACCGAAAGCGGCAACCGCGTACGTATTGCCGTGCGCGATACCGGCCACGGAATTGATCCTAAAGTCATTGAGCGGGTGGAGTCTAACGAGATGCCCGGAAATAAAATCGGCCTGCTGAACGTGCACCACCGGGTCAAGCTGCTTTACGGCGACGGGCTGCATATTCAGCGTCTTGAACCGGGCACCGAAATTGCTTTTTACGTCCCGAACGAGCGCTCTCCCGTTCATTCGGCAACGTCACTGTTGCCCCAGGTGGAGTAACCCATGAAAGTCATCATCGTAGAAGATGAAATTCTGGCTCAACAGGAGCTAACCTGGCTTATCAACACCCACAGCCAGATGGAAATTGTGGGTACCTTTGATGACGGTCTGGACGTGCTGAAGTTTCTGCAGCATAACCGGGTCGATGCCATCTTCCTGGATATCAACATTCCGTCGCTGGATGGCGTATTGCTGGCGCAAAACATCAATCAGTTTGCCCATAAGCCGTTTATTGTTTTCGTTACCGCCTGGAAAGAGCACGCCGTAGAGGCCTTCGAGCTGGAGGCGTTTGACTATATCCTTAAGCCTTACCAGGAGTCGCGGATTGTCAGCATGCTGCAAAAGCTGGAGGCCGCGTGGCAGCAGCAGACCGCCCCTGCAAACGCCAGCCCAACGGTACGAGAAAACGACACCATTAATTTGGTCAAAGATGAGCGCATCATCGTGACGCCGGTCAATGATATCTACTATGCCGAAGCCCATGAAAAGATGACGTTTGTCTATACGCGACGGGAATCTTACGTGATGGCGATGAACATCACCGAGTTTTGCAGCAAGCTGCCTGCGTCGCACTTTTTCCGCTGCCACCGCTCGTTCTGCGTCAATTTAAACAAGATCCGCGAGATCGAACCCTGGTTTAACAACACCTACATTTTGCGTCTGAAGGATCTGGATTTTCAGGTGCCGGTGAGCCGCAGCAAGGTAAAAGAGTTCCGCCAGCTCATGCACCTGTAACAAAAAAGCCCTCTCCTGCGGGAGAGGGCTATGCGTCAGAGGATTTGACCGAGAACCTGACGCAGGTGGGCACCCGACCCCAGCAGGCCTGGGTTATCATGCACGATCAGATAAACCGGAATGTCCTGCACGTAGCTTCTGAAGCGCCCTTTATCCTCAAACCCGCCGCGGAAGCCGGAGGCTTTAAAGAACTCCAGGAAACGCGGCACAATACCACCTGCAATATAAACGCCTCCGAAGGTACCCAGCGTCAGCGCCAGATTGCCGCCGAAGCGCCCCATGATCACGCAGAACAGCGACAGGGCACGACGGCAGTCAATGCAGCTGTCCGCCAGCGCGCGTTCGGTGACGTCTTTCGGCTGCAGATTTTCCGGCAGACGACCGTCCGATTTCACAATCGCCCGGTACAGGTTCACCAGCCCCGGTCCTGACAGCACGCGCTCGGCGGAGACGTGGCCGATCTCCGCGCGTAATTCTTCGAGGATAATGCCCTCTTCTTCGCTGTTTGGCGCAAAATCCACGTGACCACCTTCACCCGGCAGGCTCACCCAGCGCTGAGCGACATGCACCAGATGTGAAACGCCCAGCCCGGTACCGGCCCCGTAAACCGCAATCGGCTTACCTTCGACCGGTTCAGCGCCGCCAAACTGGATCAGATGCTCAGGCTTCAGCATCGGGATCGCCATGGACACCGCGGTAAAGTCATTGATGATTTCAAGATGCGCAAAGCCGAGGTTTTTTTTCATCTCGGCGATGGAGAATGCCCAGGTATGGTTGGTCATGGCGACCCAGTCGCCGGTTATCGGGCAGGCAATGGCGATGCAGCCATCTTCGACGCTTATCTGATGCTCCTCCAGATAGACGCGGACAACGGCCTCAAGGCTTGGATAATCGAGACCGGAATAGGTTTTCGCCCGGGAAATTTCACCGCTATTTACATCGCATAATGCAAGGCGCGCATTCGTGCCGCCCACATCGCCTACCAAAGCATACTTTGTCATTCTTCTACTGCTCCGCTAAAGTCAGAATAAATCTTTGGGACACTGTAAATTCAAGGCGTGATAACAACAACGACCGGAAGGTGAATGCCCATGGATTATCGATCTTCGTCACAGAATAACTTTACCGTTTCAGCACCTTTTGCACTATTGCCATAAGGCTTAATGTGCAAAGTAACGTAATACCGTTTTGTACAAGGAAATCATCATGCTTCACCCGCGAGCCAGAACCATGCTGTTGCTGGCAATTCCGGCGCTCATCATAGGCGTGGTTTCAAGTCTGGTCCTTATTGTCGTGATGAAAGTCGCGTCGGTGCTGCAAACACTATTATGGAACGCGCTTCCTGCAGGGCTGGGCGTCACTGCTGACTCTCCTGCCTGGATCGTTGGGATGCTGACGTTAACCGGTATTGCGGTGGGCCTGGTGATCCGTTTTAGTCCCGGCCATGCTGGCCCCGATCCGGCACTGGAACCGTTGATTGGTGCCCCGGTAGCCCCCTCGGCGTTGCCAGGGCTAATTATTGCGCTGATTATCGGTCTGGCCGGCGGTGTTAGTCTGGGACCTGAGCATCCGATTATGGCCGTGAACATTGGCCTGGCGGTTTTTCTTGGTTCACGCATTTTGCCCCGCGTTGGCGCGCTGGACTGGACTATTCTCGCCTCCGCAGGCACCATCGGGGCGCTTTTCGGCACGCCCGTCGCTGCCGCACTGATCTTTTCGCAGACGCTCAGCAGCAATAACGACGTCCCGCTGTGGGACAAGCTCTTTGCCCCACTGATGGCCGCAGCCGCCGGAGCGTTGACGACCAGCCTGTTTTTCCATCCCCATTTTTCCCTCTCTCTCCCCCACTACGGCCAGATGCAAATCGCCGATATTTTCAGCGGTGCCATCGTCGCCGCCATCGCCATTGCGCTGGGCATGGTGGCAGTATGGTGTCTTCCACGCCTTCACCGGCTGATGCACAGACTCAAACACCCGGTGCTGATTCTGGGGGCTGGCGGTTTGATTCTGGGTATTTTAGGTACGATCGGCGGGCCGGTGACGCTGTTTAAAGGACTGGACGAGATGCAGCAGCTGGCCTTCAGCCAGGTGTTTAGCGTCTCCGACTATCTGCTGTTTGCCGTGATCAAGCTGGCAGCGCTGGTGGTGGCGGCCGCCTGCGGTTTCCGCGGTGGACGCATCTTCCCGGCGGTCTTTGTCGGCGTCGCGCTGGGGCTGATGCTGCACGAGCATGTCGATGCCGTTCCGGCTGCGATTACCGTTTCCTGCTCGATTCTGGGGCTGGTGCTGGTGGTCACGCGCGATGCCTGGCTGAGCCTCTTCATGGCCGCCATGGTGGTACCGGATACCACCCTCATCCCGTTACTTTGCATCGTGATGTTGCCCGCCTGGCTCCTGCTGGCGGGCAAACCGATGATGATGGCCTGGCGAAACGACAAATAATCAGGCGCTGTTGCGCGCTTCCAGCGCTTTGGTGATCGCCCCCAGCAGCGGAGGGATATCGGCTTTCGGCAGCATCACCTCAATCAGCGAGAGCCGCTCGTGGTGCGCCACTTTCTCAAGGACGTCCGCCAGCTGCTCCGCTTCACTGACCCGCCAGCACTGGGCCTGAGGATCAAGGCTCAGGGCCTGCGGGATTTGCGTCCAGTTCCATAGCGCAATGTCGTTGTAACGCTGCTCAGGCCCGTGGATCGCTCTTTCCACCGTGTACCCTTCGTTGTTCAGGACCAGAATGATGGGGTGTTGTTTATCCCGCAGCATCGAGCCAAGCTCCTGAATAGTAAGTTGCGCCGCGCCATCCCCCGTCAGGACAATCACGCGCCGGTTGGGGCAGGCCGTTTGCGCGCCAAATGCTGCCGCCAGCGTATAGCCAATCGATCCCCACAGCGGCTGGACGATAAAATTCACGTCAGCCGGCAGACGAAGGTCGATCGCGCCGAAGGCCGAGGTGCCCTGATCCGCAAGAATGATGTCTCCCGGACGAATAAATGTCTGCAACGTTTGCCAGAAATTCGCCTGCGTCAGCGAGCCATCCGGCTGCGGGTAGGCCATCGCGCTTTGAGAAGACTGCGCGGGTGTCTCGTGCACGTGCTGTTTGCACAGTTCCACCAGCGTTTCGATTGCCTGAAGCATAGGGATGCCGGTAAACCAGAGATCACCAACGCGTGAGGCATGAGGCTGAACTTCTATCGTTTGTGCCGGGGTGAGCTGATGCGTGAAGCCGGCGGTCAGGGTATCGGTAAATCGCGTGCCGATGCACAGTACGGTATCCGCCCCTTCAATCGCCTCTTTTACCGCACCGGCGCTCGCTGAACCGCTGTAGGTGCCATAAAATCCGGCGTGACGTTCGTCAAATATCCCTTTGCCCATTAGCATGGTGGCGTGTGCCATCGGCACGTCTTTGACCCATTTTTGTAGCGCATGCTTCAGGCCGTGGCGCAGGACAAGGAAATCGGCCAGCAGCGCAGTACGCTTGCTCCTGGCAAGCTTGTTTTCTGCGGCGTCCCGGAACGCTTTCAGGCAAGCACTATCGGCATGTGGATGCCTGAGCGTGAGAGCGTTTACAGGGGGAGTGGCGGCCTTTTTTGCCACGTCGGCAGGCAACATCAGATAGCCGGGGCGACGCTCCCGGAGCATTGTCGTTAACACCCGGTCGATTTCATAACAGGCGTTTTGTTCGGTCAGGATCGCCTGTGCAGCAGTGATCGGCTCGCTCATATGATAAAAATGACGAAACTCACCGTCGCCAAGCGTGTGGTGCAGCAGCTCCCCTCTTTGCTGTGATGCCGTACCCGGTGCCCCTACAATATGCAAGACCGGAACGTGCTCGGCGAAGCTGCCCGCAATGCCGTTCATGGCGCTTAACTCTCCTACGCCAAATGTCGTCAGCAGCGCGGCAAAGCCCTTACATCGGGCGTATCCGTCAGCGGCATAAGAAGCGTTTAACTCGTTGGCACAGCCCACCCAGCAGATATCCGGGCTGTCTATCACATGGTCGAGAAACTGCAGGTTATAGTCGCCCGGCACGCCAAACAGATGATCGGCTCCACAATCAGTAAGACGGTCCAGCAGGTAATCGGCGACGCAGTATGGGGTACGCATGAACAGGTATCCTTCTAATGTTGACCTCACCTTGAGTATTAAATAAGCGTGATGGCTGTCCAGAATTGGTGATAAGAAGGGCATGGAAAGAATGCTTTACAAAAAAGGCTGCGCTATGCTGCTTTTTTCACGAAAATGTAAACGCATACACTGATTTATCACTTCAGCGCCAGAGGTCACGAAAATGGGTTATCAGCCGGACAAAAATCGTTACAGGACAATGGAGTATCGCCGCTGCGGGCGAAGCGGACTCAGGTTGCCTGCCATCTCACTTGGGCTGTGGCATAACTTTGGTGACACCACCCTTATCGAAAACAGCCGTCAACTTTTACAGCGTGCGTTCGATCTGGGCATTACGCATTTCGACCTTGCCAACAACTATGGCCCGCCCCCCGGATCGGCCGAACGTAATTTCGGACGTATTTTGCAGGAGGATTTCCTGCCCTGGCGCGACGAGCTAATCATCTCCACCAAAGCGGGTTATACCATGTGGGAGGGGCCTTACGGCGACTGGGGGTCACGTAAATATCTGCTGGCAAGCCTCGATCAAAGCCTGAAGCGCACGGGGCTGGAGTATGTGGATATCTTCTATCATCACCGGCCAGATCCGGAAACGCCGCTGCAGGAAACCATGAAAGCGCTTGACCATGTGGTGCGTCAGGGGAAGGCTTTGTATGTCGGATTATCCAACTACCCGGCTGTTCTGGCTCGCCAGGCGATTGATATCCTTAATGACCTCGGGACGCCCTGCCTGATCCACCAGCCGAAATATTCCCTCTTTGAACGTGCGCCTGAAGCGGGGCTGCTGGACGTGTTGCAGGAAAAAGGAGTCGGCTGTATTCCCTTCTCGCCGCTGGCCGGCGGGCAACTGACCAATCGCTATCTGAACGGCATCCCCGCAGACTCACGCGCGGCAAGCGGCAGTCAGTTCCTTAAACCCGATCAGCTCACCGAAGAGAAGCTGGAGAAAGTCAGGAAGCTGAATGCCCTGGCAGAAAGCCGCGGCCAGAAGCTGTCCCAGATGGCACTGGCCTGGGTATTACGCCATGAGGACGTGACGTCGGTGCTGATTGGGGCAAGTAAAGCGGCTCAGATTGATGACGCCGTGGGGATGCTGGCAAACCGCCATTTCTCTGCAGAAGAGTTGGCCCGTATAGACGCGATCCTGAGCAGCTCAATATAACATCACTTTTAGCAAAAAGTGCTCTCACCCAGGAATTCGGAGTTGAGGCGATGATACGACGCTTTACCAACTCGTAAAATTGCGTTAACAGGCCCAACAAAGGCCCCGATCGTGAAGGAGAAAGAGTATGTTCAGGTCACTGATTCTTGCAGCGGTATTACTGGCTTCGGCGCCGCTGATCGCCACTGCGGGCGAAATCACCCTGTTGCCATCAGTAAAATTACAAATTGGCGATCGTGACGACTACGGCAGATACTGGGACGGCGGCTACTGGCGCGACCGTGATTACTGGCATCGTCACTATGAGTGGCGCGGCGATCGCTGGTGGAAACATGATAACGGCAGACACCGCGGCTGGTATAAAGACAGCGCCTATGAGCGCGGTTACCGTGAAGGCTGGAACGATCGTGACGACCGTCGCGGCGGCTGGGGTCGCGGCAAAGGTCATGGTCACGGCCATCATCACTAATCAAAAAGGAGCCTCCACGGCTCCTTTTTTTGTTAAAGACCCAGCGCGGTTCCCACTAACAACCACAGGTTCAGCGCCACGACCACCACCACGATGGCCCACCCGGTTCGTTTCACCAGCGTTGAGTTGACCAGCTCGCCCATCAGAGTTTTGTTGCTGGTAAAGATCAGCAGCGGCACCAGCGCCAGCGCAATACCAAAACTCAGCAGCACCTGGCTCATGACCAGAATTCGCGTTGGGTCGAGTCCCATCAGAATCACCACAAATGACGGCAGCATGGTGACGGAACGACGAACCCACAGCGGAATATGGAACCGGACAAACCCCTGCATCACCACCTGGCCTGCCAGCGTACCCACCACCGTAGAAGAGAGCCCAGCAGCCACCAGGCTAAGGCCAAATATCGTGGCGGCAGCATGGCTCAGCAACGGCTCCAGCGTGAGATACGCCTGGTCGAGATCGGCAATACCGGTATGACCGTTAAAGTGGAAAGCTGCGGCTGCAGTAGCCATCATCGCCAGATTGACAAACCCCGCGATGGTCATGGCGATCGCCACGTCCCACTTGGTGGCGGAGTAACGTTCTTTACGCGTCCCACCGTGGAGATGCTGAGTCAGCGAGGAGTGCAGATAGATCACGTGCGGCATGATGGTCGCCCCCAGCACCCCGGCGGCCAGGAACACCGCTTCCGAGGTCGGCAGGCTTGGGATCGCCATCCCTTTACCGAGCTGCGCCAGATTCGGCTGTGAGAAGATTAGCTCAACGATATAAGCCGCCGCGACAAACAGCAGCAGACCGCCAATGACCTTCTCCAGCGGCTTTTGACCCCGACGCTGCAGCATCAGGATCAGGAACGTGGCAATCCCGGTGAGGACCGCCCCCTGCAACAGCGACACACCCAGAATCAGCTTAAAGCCGATCGCTGCGCCAATAAATTCAGCAAGGTCAGTGGCCATGGCGATGATTTCAGCCTGAACCCAGTAGAGCCAGACCGCGGGACGCGGATAATGGTCGCGAATTTGCTCCGCCAGGTTTTTGCCCGTCGCAATCCCCAGCTTTGCGGAGAGCATCTGAATCAGCATCGCCATCAGGTTTGCCCAGACGACCACCCAGAGCAGCTTATAGCCGAAGCTGGCCCCGGCCTGAATATTGGTCGCAAAGTTACCTGGATCGATATAACCAATGGCAGCGATGAACGCAGGTCCCATTAATGCGAACCGCAACTTGCGCGCTGCTCTGCCACTGCTACCCTCTACGCGACTGTTTGTCATTTCTGCCTCTGAAATATAGCCTTTGCTATGTTTAATGCTATCAAAATGAGAATGATTATCAAGATCATTTATGAAGTTTGCAGTGATTTCTCTGATAGTTTTGAACGATAGACGGGCGGGTAAGTGGGGCGATCTAACTGAAACTGAAATCGCGCATGCTTTTGTGAAGACTAGCACACAAACTTAACTTTTCACTCATTTACCTAACATAACAAAAATGTATTGTGGATCACTATTTTTGAGACTCGTCACAGGATGTAACTATAGTGTGTCCTCGATCTCGTTTTCTTTTCGCTTGTTACATAGAATGTGCACGAAAATTAAACCTGCCTCATATTTGGAGCAAATATGGACCGCGTCCTTCATTTTGTCCTGGCACTTGTTGTCGTTACTGCACTCGCATTGCTGGTCAGCACAGACCGCAAAAAAATTCGTATTCGTTATGTTGTCCAACTGCTGGTCATTGAAGTTTTACTTGCGTGGTTCTTCCTGAACTCCAACGTAGGCCTCGGCTTCGTGAAAGGCTTCTCCGAAATGTTCGAAAAACTGCTCGGGTTCGCCAATGAAGGGACCAACTTTGTCTTCGGTAAAATGAACGACGAAGGTCTGGCGTTCTTCTTCCTGAAGGTTCTCTGCCCTATCGTCTTCATCTCCGCGCTGATCGGTATTCTGCAGCACATCCGCGTTCTGCCGTTCGTGATTCGTGGAATTGGTTTCCTGTTATCCAAAGTGAACGGCATGGGTAAGCTGGAATCCTTCAACGCCGTCAGTTCCCTGATCCTCGGTCAGTCTGAGAACTTCATCGCGTATAAAGATATTCTCGGCAAGATGTCCCGCAACCGCATGTACACCATGGCGGCAACCGCAATGTCTACCGTTTCCATGTCTATCGTGGGCGCGTATATGACCATGCTGGAACCAAAATACGTGGTGGCTGCGCTGGTACTGAACATGTTCAGCACCTTTATCGTTCTGTCGCTGATCAACCCGTACCGCGTTGACGCCAGCGTAGAGAACATCCAGATGTCTAACCTGCACGAAGGCCAGAGCTTCTTCGAAATGCTGGGTGAATACATCCTGGCCGGTTTCAAAGTCGCGATTATCGTTGCCGCCATGCTGATCGGCTTCATTGCGCTGATTTCTGCACTGAATGCCCTGTTCGCCGCGGTGCTGGGTATCTCCTTCCAGGGCATTCTGGGCTACATCTTCTACCCTGTTGCATGGGTGATGGGTGTTCCGGCTCACGAAGCGCTGCAGGTGGGCAGTATCATGGCAACCAAACTGGTTTCTAACGAATTCGTTGCGATGATGGATCTGCAGAAAATTGCCAGCACGCTTTCTCCACGCGCGGAAGGTATTCTCTCCGTGTTCCTGGTCTCCTTCGCGAACTTCTCGTCTATCGGTATCATCGCCGGTGCGATTAAGGGTCTGAACGAAGAGCAGGGTAACGTGGTTTCTCGCTTTGGCCTGAAGCTGGTTTACGGCTCTACGCTGGTGAGCGTCCTGTCCGCATCTATCGCGGCACTGGTTCTGTAACGTTTACCGTTAAACAAAAACCGGGAGCCTGGCTCCCGGTTTTTTTATGCCCGCAATTCTTCCAGCGGTTTGGGTTTGCCTATCAGGTATCCCTGCAGGTAATCCACACCAAAGCGAAGCAGCATCTCCCGCTGGGCCGGCGTTTCGACGTATTCCGCGACGACGCACAGCGATTTCGCCTTCGCCAGATTACACATCGACTGGACGATCATTGCATCCATGTCGTCTGTACAAATGTCTTTCACAAAGCAGCCGTCAATTTTAATGATGTCCGCCTGCAGGCGTCTGAGGCGCTCGTAGTTGGCGTAGCCAGTACCAAAATCATCTATGGCAATTCGGAAACCGTAATCCCGCAGCTGCTGAATATTGTTGATACTTGTGCCTGAATTTGAAAAAGCCTGCTCCTCGGTGATCTCAATCACGACGGCCTGAGGTGCCACGCCGTACCGTTCAAACAGCGCGCAAATCTCAGTCGCCACCTCTTTTTGCATCAGCGTGAGCGGCATCAGATTGACGGAGAAACGGGTGCCAGCCTGTGTTGAAGGGTGATCGCGCAGCCACAGCAGTAATTTCTCCATAATGCACATATCAAACCGATGGCTGAGGTTGAACTGGGCAATCAGCGGAATAAAGCGGTCAGGGGTGAAGATCTCGCCCTCGCTCTCCATACGCGCCAGGATTTCGTAATACCCGCTCCCGTCCGCCTTCTGGATCGGTTGCGCGTATAAATGGAACTGCCCCGCCTCAAGGGCATGCTTAATCCGCGCCAGCATCAGGACACGCTCTGTCGTTTGTCCTGATGCCGCCTCAAGGCTATTCGTGAGCGCGAGAACGTTTTGCTCTCCGCAGGCCTGCTCTGCCAGCCAGCTCAGCTGTCCCAGCGTGTGATGAAGCTTTTCGCCGTTTTCGACCATTCCCCAGGATGCGCCAAATTCAATATCCAGCCCGGTGTTGTTCCAGAAAATCTTACGGCTGTTCAGCCGATCGACCATATGCTGGAGACGCTCGGCGGTTCCCGGCCCCAGTAATACCAGCACCAGTTCGCTTCCCGGAAGCTGGAAGAGCGTCTCATCTTTCTGCAAAAGTGGCTGTAGCGACGTTGCGATCGTACGTTTGCAGTGGACCCGCATGATAATCCCGTAGTGGCGGCTCAAAAACTCCAGATTATCCATGCGCAGAATGCACACTTTGGCATCCGGGTGAATCTCAAGATAATCTTCCAGCGCACGAATATTGGGCAAACCGGTAAGGGGATCGGTAAGCGCCCTGCCCTGCCAGCCCCGCTTCAGCCACTCGCTGCGCTGGTAAATGCGCGACATGTAAAGCAAGCAGATAGCGAAAGAGATCAGCACGGAGAGGATAAAGGAGAGTGAATGGCCCGATTCGACCCCGTTAAGAAAGTTGTAGTTGTAGGTCAACAGCAGGAGCGCTGAGGTGGCCCAGAGCAGAGAAATCAACGCATAGGTCAGGCGGCTTATTGCCAGGGTAAAAAGAATAAAAATCAGCGGCATCAAATAGCCCGCAATGACCGGTGATTCAAAAGGACCACATAAAATGATGAGAATGGCGCCTAAAAGCATCAGCCAGACAAAAATATATAATGGATTCTTGTGATAAAACACGGGCTTCACGCTTCGCCGCCAGAAGGTGACGGCATAACGAGGATTAATTATCATTCTTAATGGGTAATAGAACATCATGGTAAAAATCAGCTCCGCGCATATCAGGCTTTGAATATCCACAACATTATAAATTACCGTTCCTTCGCCGAAATAGGTTGAGATAGTCACCGGAAAATCAAACAAATAGCCTGCCATATACATCGACAGCTTAATACCAAATGGCACAATAAAACCGAGCCAGAATATACGTAGCCCGATGTGCTTGTTAGGGATGGAGTGGCGCCAGCGCTTGCCCAGCATGAGGCGTAGCAGGCCGCAGGCCGCGAACAACGCAAAGGTCTGACAGAACAGCAAAACTGAATATTGTAGCGGTGCTAAATTAATATAGAATAAATTAGTGACAGTAAAACCTAACAAAATGGGAAGAATAGCCCTGCGCCCAAATAGCAGAATTACCGCCAGCATCACGCTGAGCGGCAGCCATGCTAAATAAACGTCATGACCATTAACAATTGCGCGTGGAGAGAGATAACGGGAGACAGGTACCGCAATCAGACAAAGTGTCAGGGCAATTATAAATATCTTTACATTATTGTACGTTTTTCTATTCATTAAGCTGATGAGTATATTATCCGTCTGAATCATTGACCGGATGGATAATAGGTTTATTAATTGCACGAATCAAGTTCAAGTCTATTTATAGACACGTTTATTGATTTCGATTGAGGTGAGGTATGGGAATACCTTCTTTTTGATAACAAAAACCAGTGACGGGCGTTACAAACAGATAAAAAAAACCCTCGTCATTTGACGAGGGTTTACAATTTTGGTGGAGCTAAGCGGGATCGAACCGCTGACCTCTTGCATGCCATGCAAGCGCTCTCCCAGCTGAGCTATAGCCCCATCGTAAAGCTGTCATGTTGACGGGCGGCATAATATGAATTCCGCTGCGGAGTGTCAACGGCAAAATCAATGACCGCCGTTCGATCGCCGAAAAATCATGCAAATGAATCACTTTGCGAGCGTGCTCGTAATCAGGAGTTAAGCCTGTCACGTTTTCATGTAAAACGGTGCTATAAAATGAGCCGTTAATTAACCCCACTGATATTCAGGAAATTGCATGATCAAGGAACGAATGACGCCAGAAGAGTTAGCCCTGCTCACTGGCTATAGCCGACAGACCATCAATAAATGGGTACGCAAAGAGGGTTGGATTACGTCACCAAAACCTGGCGTTCAGGGCGGGAAAGCGCGACTGGTACATGTTAACGAAAAAGTCCGCGACTTTATCCGCAGCGCACGTCGGGCAAGCGAAACGTCCGATATGGCAGAAGGTACCAGCCATAACAGTTCGCTTCACACCCTACTCCTGACGCTGGCTGATGAAATGACGCCGGAAGAGCAGAAACAGATGACATCGCTCTTACTGCGGGAAGGGATCACCGGATTGTTGCAACGTTTAGGGATTCGCGATCGGGACTGATATGAAAAAATTACGGAGCAAAATGACCACGGAAGAGCTGGCGGAGAGTTTGGGCGTTGCCAGGCAAACGGTTAATCGCTGGGTTCGCCAGCAGGGCTGGAAAACAGAAGGACTCAACGGCGTGAAAGGCGGCCGCGCGCGGCTCATTCATGTCGATGCGCGCGTGAAGGAACACATTATGAGTCTCCCGGCGATTCGCAACCGTCAGGCGGTATACCATCTCGCGGAGGCCACCTCCGCCTACAATGCCCCCTCTGCAAACCTGTTTCCGGGCATAATTGAGACGCTGGAGAGTATGACTGCAGCAGAGCAGAAGCGTCTGGACACCTTCCTGAAGCGCGAAGGCATTCACGGCTTTCTTAAGCGTCTGGGTATTGCAGAAGAAGAAGCATAAAAAAACGGCAGGTTCCCCTGCCGTTTGTTTTATCTGAGACGTTATTACTGCTGATTTTCTCGTTCAGCGATAAAGTCCAGAGCCTTGTTAATGCGCGCTACGCTGCGTGATTTGCCGATAGCATGAACCGTTACGTCCAGCGCCGGAGACTGACCCGCACCGGTCACCGCAACGCGCAGTGGCATACCGACTTTACCCATGCCGACTTCCAGCTCGTCCGCCGTCGCCTGAATGGCGTGATGCACATTCTCTGCGGTCCACTCGGTAATGGCAGCCAGCTTGTCACGCACCACTTCCAGCGGCTGACGCGCAACCGGGCGAAGGTGTTTCTTCGCGGCGTCCGCATCAAACGCATCAAACTCTTCATAGAAGTAGCGGCAGCTTTCAGCAATCTCTTTCAGCGTTTTGCAGCGCTCGCCGAGCAGTTTCACCAGATCCGCCAGCTCAGGGCCTGTGCGGGTATTAATATTTGCCTGCTCAATGTGCCACTGCAGATACGTCGCCACATATTCTGGCGGCATGGTATTGATGTAGTGATGGTTCAGCCACAGGAGCTTGTCGGTGTTGAACGCGCTGGCGGATTTGCTGACAGAGCTCAGAGAGAACAGTTCGATCATCTCTTCGCGGCTGAAGATCTCCTGGTCACCGTGAGCCCAGCCCAGACGCACCAGATAGTTCAGCAGCGCTTCTGGCAGATAGCCGTCGTCGCGATACTGCATCACGCTCACCGCACCGTGACGTTTAGACAGCTTTTTCCCGTCGTCGCCGTTGATCATGGAGACATGGGCATAGACAGGCACAGGGGCGTTCAGCGCCTTCAGGATGTTGATCTGACGTGGCGTGTTGTTGATATGGTCTTCACCGCGCACAACGTGGGTAATTTCCATATCCCAGTCGTCCACCACCACGCAGAAGTTGTAGGTTGGAGAACCATCGGTACGACGGATGATCAGATCATCGAGCTCCTGGTTGCTGAATTCGATCGGGCCACGGATCTGATCGTCAAAGATCACAGACCCCTCTTGCGGGTTAGCAAAACGCACAACGCAAGGCTCATCTGCAGCATGCTCGCTGTGGTCGTGGCGGCAGCGGCCGTCATAACGCGGCTTTTCACCGTTCGCCATCTGCTCTTCACGCAGCGCATCCAGACGCTCTTTGGAGCAGTAGCACTTATACGCCGTGCCCGCGACCAGCATCTCATCAATGACGGCGTTATAGCGGTCAAAGCGTTTGGTCTGGAAATAGGGACCTTCGTCCCATTCCAGGTTCAGCCAGTTCATCCCATCCATAATGGCTTCAATTGCTTCTGGCGTGGAGCGCTCAAGATCGGTGTCTTCAATACGCAGCACGAACTCACCTTTGTTGTGGCGTGCGAAAAGCCAGGAATAGAGAGCGGTACGTGCACCACCGACGTGCAGATAGCCTGTCGGGCTCGGCGCGAAGCGAGTTTTGATTTTCATGAAATGGCCTTACGTTATAAAGATGCCGGCAATCGGCAAATCCTGGGGAAAAAACAATGGGCAATATTCTATCACTGTGCGGCGATTCCTCAATGTTGTTCCCTGAATCGGGCCCGAGTTTGCGATTTTTGTTTAGAAATCATGCGCCACTGCCCGTTTCGCGATCGTTTTGCTTAATTTTACGACGAACGAATAAAAACTTTAGAAAATGCGTTGACTCATTTTCAACTCTCCCTATAATGCGACTCCACACA
>ERZ835762.534-NODE-534-length-39308-cov-4.640180_pt1 | contig 39308 bp, 32 predicted proteins | sample MGYA00519687_ERZ835762 | MGnify/ENA primary metagenome ERZ835762 (study PRJEB31850, sample SAMEA3708783) | human gut metagenome | biome: human gut; feature: human-associated habitat; material: faeces | place: China | collected 2014 ... | reverse complement strand
GTGCTGGAGCATGTGGACATCCATATTTATGATGAGGAACTTCTGGTGGGAGGAATTGCGGCCCCTTCCAAGAGCGCCCCTATTTATCCGGAGTTTTCATTTGACTGGATATTGGATGAGATGGAGAACGCTCCCTTTGAGAAGCGTGCGCATGATCAGTATGGTATAGATGAAAAAACCAAGGCGGATCTCAGGGGAATAGCGGATTATTGGAAGGGCCGGACGGTAGCAGAACATATTGAAAGCCAGCTTTCTTTTGACGAACAGAAAGGAAGTGAGATGGGGATTGGCATGTTCCTGCTAAATCTTTACCATTATGGAGGGGTAGGACACTTTGTGGCGGATTACCCTAAGCTTTTGCGGGTGGGCTATGATGGACTGAAGGAGGAGATACGCAATCAACTGGACCAGCTTGAGATGCATCTTCCGGACAGCATCGGAAAGCGTAATACATACCAGGCCATGTTGATTGCGCTGGATGGCGCTTCCTGTTTCATTCACCGTTATGGAACACTTGCTGAGGAGATGGCGGTTCTGGCTGAAGGGACGCGTAAGGGTGAGCTGTTGAGGATAGCGGCCAACTGCCGCCAGATAGCAGGGGGACCGGCGAGGGATACCTGGGAAGCCCTTCAGCTCTGGCTGCTGGCAACCGATATCATACTGATTAATTCAACCGGACATTCAGTATCTTATGGCAGGATGGACCAATGGCTGTACCCATATTATAAAAAGGATATGGAAAAAGGCGTGTATAAAAAGGAATTTATCCAGGAATTGCTGGAAGCTGGATTTATTAAAACCGGCGATCCCTCAAAACTGAGGGACAAACTGACTGTGGAAGCTAACGCAGGAAGAGGATGGGGCGGCGAAAGCCTTACGGTAGGTGGTGTAGACCAAGCGGGAAATGATGCAACCAATGACCTGTCTTTCATGATTTGCGAGGCGTCCGCCCATACCAGGTTGATGACCCCCTGGCTGTGTGTGAGGCTCCACAAGGAAACGCCTGATGAATTTAAGATAAAAGTAGCTGAATGTATCCGGGCCGGGTATGGTCATCCGAAGGTGTACAATGATGAGGCCGCCATCCCTGCCGCGGTTGCCAAGGGAAGGACACTGGAAGATGCAAGGAATTATGCCGTGGTGGGCTGTGTGGAAATTGACTGTCCCGGCAAAGAATTTGGATGGCATGACGCGGCATATATCAATATTCCTAAAATATGGGAGCTGGCTCTTAATGATGGACGCTGTTTCCACTGTGGGGAACATTGCCCAAGATATGCGGTATGCAAAGCGCAGGGAAAGAAGCTGGGACCGTCCACAGGGAGCCTTGAGGACTTTAAGAATATTGAGGAGGTCAAGGCGTCCTTTGAAAAACAGATGGAATACTGGTGTAACCAGATTGTCGCGGGTATTGAAATAATGGACCACGCCCACAGGTTGTTAAAACCCACGCCCTATGAGTCCGCCCTTATGACGGACTGTATCATCAATGGTAAGGATATGACAGAGGGAGGCTGCCGTTTTAACCATACAGGTCCTCAGGCCAATGGTTTAGGGACAGTCATCGATGGCCTCACCACGGTGAACCAACTGGTATTTGATGAGAAGAAAGTAACAGGAAAGGAACTTCTGGATGCAGTGAAATCCAATTGGGAGACCAATAAGCCCCTATATGCCCTTGTCAACAGCAGCAAGGTCCATCATTATGGAAATGATGATGACTATGCTGACCGGTTTGCCCCCTTTGTATTCAATACATACTGCAAAAACATAGAAGGGCGCCCAAATGCCAGGGGAGGCACCTATACACCTGGCGTATATGGTGTTTCGGCGAATGTGGCTTTCGGCCTTATATCCGGGGCATCCATAGAGGGAAGAAAGATAGGGGAACCCACCTCGGATAATATGGGGCCTGTACATACCGCCTTAAGTTCCCATGATGTCAGCGGACCGACTGCCATTGCGAATTCCGTAACCAAGGTGGACCATACAAGGGCAACCAACGGAACACTGCTTAACTGGAAGTTCTCCCCGGAGTGTGTTTCGGGCGAGAGCGGACGGGATAACCTGATTCATTTGATAGACACCTATTTTGATAAAAAAGGAATGCACAGCCAATTTAATATCATCAGTGCTGAGACCATGCGCCGGGCTCTTGAAAAGCCGGAGGACTACAGGGACATGCTGGTAAGGGTAGCTGGATACAGTGCGTACTTTGTGGAACTGAGCAAGCCGCTTCAGATGGATCTCATTAACCGTACCGAACTTTCCTTTGAGTAGATGCGCCAGGTGATTTGTGGCCTATACGATTTGGTTAGAAGGATACGTTAAAAAGTAAATAAAATGGAGATAGTGAAGAGTATGTATACGATTGCAAAGATGATGGTAGCAGCAAAAAAGATTCCCACAACACTAATGGCTAAACCCACGCCTCTCACGTATATCGGTCCGGGAAAAGTGACGGAAATGCCTGGAATCCTTGAAAGATATGGAATCAGGAATGTACTCGTGGTGACGGACAAATCATTAATGACACTGGGGTTATTGAATCCAATGCTGGAGGCAATCCGGGAACAAGGTATCCGGATAAGCATATATGATGATGTCCAGCCGGATCCAACCTATGACACAGTAAAAAACGGACTGAAAATCTGCGCAGAAAACCAATGTGATGGAATCATAGCCTTCGGGGGAGGGTCTGTCCTGGATTCTTCCAAGGTAATATCAGCTGCCTATACGAATCAATGCCCGCCGGAGGCACTCAAAGGGCTGGCAAAAGTGAAAATCATGAGACTACCTTTGATTGCAGTACCCACGACTGCGGGCACCGGATCTGAGACAACCATTGCCGCGGTTATCTCAGATTCCCAGACCCACTCAAAAACAGTGGTGATTGACGGAAAGCAGGTACCGGATGTAGCTGTCCTGGATGCGGCAATCACCGCAGGCCTGCCCCCACACATCATCGCAGCAACAGCCATGGATGCTCTGACCCATGCTGTTGAAGCGTATGTCAGTGGTTATGCTACCACCCAGACAAAAAGGATGTCGCGGGCTGCGGTGTACATGATTTATAAAAACATTGTGAAGGTTTATGAAAATCCTGATGACCTGAAAGCCAGGGAGGAACTTCTGGTTGCATCCTTCTATGCCGGGATGGCATTTACCACTACCTATGTAGGATATGTCCATGCTTTTGCCCACAATTATGGAGGGAAATTCGGGATACCCCATGGCCTTGCAAATGCGGTAATACTACCGCATATAATGGAATTTTATCTGCCTGCATGTAAAAAGGAATTTTCGGAGCTGGCCCAGGTAGTTAAACTGAAGGGAAGCAGCCAGGAGGAATTGGCAAGGTCATTCGTGGACAGTCTATGGGGATTGAACCGCCGCCTTAATATACCTACGGCCCTTGACAAGTTCCCTAAGAGTGCGGTGGATGAAATATGTAAAGCCGGGTTTAAGGAATGCCATGGTACATATCCTGTCCCTCAATATCTGCCTAAGGCAAAGGCAATGGAAATATTGAATGCAATCAGTGTCTGAGTCTTTTTAGGGGTTGGATGGTACACATGGTGTCAGAAAAAGGGGACAAGAATGGAGAAAAAGGGCATTATTTTTAACATCCAGCGTTTTACCGTCCATGACGGACCGGGTATCAGGACCGAGGTTTTTATGAAGGGCTGTCATCTTCGCTGCAAGTGGTGCAGCAATCCTGAGAGCCTTATACTCAGAAGGCAGATAGGGGTATATCCTGCCAAATGTATCGGTCTTGAAGGCTGTGGTCTGTGTATGAAGGTATGTCCAAAGGCGGAAGAGAATCCATTTGTCATAGAAGAGGGGAAAGTGGCTGGAATCAACCGTAATATATGCGATGACTGTATGAAATGTCAGGAAGAGTGTCCTGCGGACGCATTAAAAAGCTGGGGGCAGGAAATGGATTTAGACCAGGTCATGAAGGTAATCAGGGCTGACCGTGAATATTATGACAGATCAGGCGGCGGGATTACCATATCAGGCGGGGAATCACTTTTCCAATGGGAATTCTGTCTGGAATTGTTAAAGGCATGCAAGGCAGAGGGAATCCACACATGTGTGGAAAGTGCTTTGATGGTTCATCCCACGGTGCTGGACAAAGTCATTCCATATTGTGATATGATTATCACTGACATCAAACATATGGATAGTGAAGTTCACAGGAAGTATACAGGCGCTGGGAATGAACAGATATTAGAAAATATAAGACGTGTTTCAGCCAGCGGAATCCCGGTTGTGCTGCGTCTGCCCATCATCCCGGATGTGAATGATACAGCAGATCATGTACGGAGGGTGGCGCAGTTCATTGTAACTGAGCTGGAACGGAATGTCAGTCAGGTACAGCTGCTGAGATTCCGCAGGCTGGGAGAGGAAAAGTATCATTCCCTTGGCATGGCTTATAACATGGAAGCGGTCAATCCGGACAGAGGGGAATATGAATCCCATATAAACAACCTGGTAAAGATACTGGAGGATGCGGGACTTCCCGCTTTTGGGGGAACCACCCATAAGATTCATGTGTAGGAAGGATTGGAAATTACCAGTATTACCTACTGTAATGAAAGCGAAATAAAATCAAAGACCAGTTCCATTTCCGATATTTGAAAATAGGACTGGTCTTTGAAATAGAACTAACATCTTTACAGCAATACTCAATATGCCCGGAATTCCATTTTAATATGTCCTATCAGGTTTTCCTGTACCTCATCCAATTCGGAGGATAGTTCCAGAATGATATTACTTAGATATAGGCTGATGATGCCATGGATTTCGCAGATAATACGGGTTGCGGTGACATATGCTTCTGATTGCGGCATTACGGGAGCACACTCCAAAATAATGTCCCTGAGGTAAAAGAATGATTTCATGGCATTCTGCTTTTCTTCTTTGGCTAATCCCTCTAAAGGTGTGCCCAGATAATCAAAGGATTTAGGGTCGTTTGTGTTGAACATAAGCTGATAATAGCCGGGATGGTTAACCCCAAAGGAGATGAACTTGCGTATATAACCCTCCAGACGTTCAATCGGATCTGTAAGATGGCTCACCAGACTGTCATATTCCTGATGAAGAAGGTTAAAACCCCTCATCCGAATGTAGATATAAATCTCATCCTTATTGTAAAAATAGTTATACATATTGGCGGCTGACATGTTCATCTTCACACTTAGCTTTCGAATTGAAAACTTATCCAGTCCGTCTTTTTTTATCAGGGCAACAGCTTCATCAATCATTGCATTTTTATCACAGGTTAATTGCTCCTGGGTTTTGGCTTTAGGTGGCATAGGAATCACTCCTTAAAATATAATATGTGTTAACTGAACCCGGTTCGGATATCATTTGGTTGTTTTAGTTTAACATAAACCGGATGAGATGTCAAAAAGGGAGCTTTGTAGATTACCTGAGTGTGTTATATTTGTAAAGGAGTCAAAAGATTATAATGGCAAAGAAATTTGTGGACATGGTTTTATGGTGGGTATTGGGACGCTTATACGGGTGTTTGACACATCAATTTATCTGACGGTAAAGAAAGAACCAGGAGTATGGAACTATCCGTATCCCATGACCTTCCAATATCGTTCAAATAGTGCAGTTTTTTGTGGTAAACCACTAAAACCAACATAGAAGTGCCACACTTCGGGCATCTGAGCGGATCATAGACGATGCAGTTATATATTTCAATCAGAATACATGATTATACAACTTGCGGTTCTCTTGATAATCGGTGTACCAGTGGCGTTTGCCCTTATGAGTGCGACTATGGCTACCATTGTTTTCAGCCCGGAGATTACCATTACCACGGCAGTAATCGCCCAGCGTCTTTTTGGCGGACTGGATTCCACCTCATTGATGGCTATTGTGTTTTTTGTACGGCCGGTAACCTGATGACCAAGGGCGGCATTTCAATGCGTCTGGCAGACCTGGCTAATTGTAATAGGTAATATATAAAATGAACTGTTTCCTGTCAAGCAGACCATAAAAAACTTCTTTTGCTAGTAGGTAATACCTGCTGGTGTTTTTTGAACCATGTGAGTGATTAATGTGTATTTGTCATTTTATACCAGTATATTTAAATCGTGCCAAGGTAGTTAATTAGCTTCTTACAGAAGAAATTTTGTAAGAGACTATTTTTGCGTATTAGAAAAAAGTATACTATGAGAGGAATCAGCAGAGAAGTAAAGGAAGTGAAACTGAAATGCTGACAAAGGGAACTGTAGAACCGCATTATTGTTTGAACATTAAAAACAAAATAATAGGACTGAAAGCGGCAATGGTGATTCTTCTTGTCAGAATAATCTAAAGATATTATCCTGTGTACAGTCCTATGTGTCTTAAATAAGGGATTGATGATATCAGGCAGAAGTTATGGTGTAAAGTTTTACCTTTCAGATATCATCCAACCGAGATACATGGTCATCATGGTTGGGGAGAACTACATAAAGATAGAAGGAGTTTTAGATTTTTCTTTTGTATCTGGACCAATCGTTATTATATGCTTGAAGCTGCTGATTCCATAGAACTAGATGGTATTGACAGCTTTTTTGTTATAAGTTATTTGGGTTGCCGATGTGCAGAGGCCTACCTTCGTTTCTGAACTTTTTCAAGTGTAAAAATATGATATTGAACAAGCTTCGTAAATCATTTGAACAGTTAATTAAAATCACGGATTTTTTCATGGGCAATATGCATGAAAAAATCCGTGATTTTTCACAAAAATGAAAAATATCAAAAAAAATCCGTAATTGTGGTTATCAAAACCCCTCTGAAACTGGACTAATAGTGAAGGGATTTTTTGAATCCATGTACCTTGAAAAGTTCATATCCAGCCAATCCGTTACGTTAGCTATTCGGATGCGAGGAGCAGAAGCGAGAAGAGGGGTACGCGGAGACTGCCTGCGGAATATGGATTCCGTCAAATAACCCATCTACGTTTTCAAGGGTTTAAGGCAAGAGCGGAAAATACCTATCTCAAAATCAATTCATGGCGGATTGAATCGCCACAATCCCGAATAGCCTATAATGATACTTCCGTCCAGTCACAGCCCCCTTGGCCGGGGACCACGCAATGAGGGCGGCCGCCAGAGAACCTGGCGGAGGTGTAACTCCTATGATGCCTGTTAGCTACGGGCAGGCGGGTTGGCTGCCCTGCCCGGATCCCGTAGTCTATTCGGACAAGCTTCGGGGAGTAGTGTCGAATAGAAGCGAGGAATAAATTTGGAAAGAAGGTGATTTCAATGCCAGATTACGCAGCTGTCTGTTCTTAGACGGCTGCGTGGGTGTGGTATTGAGAACCGGAGGTTTAGAATGAAGGGAGAGAATCAATATGCTGCGCAAAGGTGATATGTATTATGCAGATTTAAGCCCTGTAGTAGGGAGTGAACTGGGAGGGGGTCGTCCAGTGCTTATCATACAGAATAACATTGGAAACCGTTACAGTCCCACTGTGATTGTGGCAGCCATCACAAGCCGAATGGAAAAGCATCCTTTGCCTACCCATGTGCCAATTAGCAGGAAATATGGTTTACAGAGAAATTCGATGATTCTGCTGGAGCAGGTCCGAACGATTGATAAATCGAGGCTGAAGGAGTACATAGGACATCTGGATACAAGAGATATGAGAGCAGTGAACGCATCATTAAAAATCAGTATGGATATGGACGCGGATTTTGAATGGGCATACCTGGGGGAAAGACAGAATCAAGGCCTTGTAATAATGTAACAATTAAAAAACGATGTCAGGAGACAGAAACCATGTTAAAAGTTGCAGTAAAAAAAGATATCTGGCTTAAAGAATATGCGTTACCATTTACAGATGACAGTCGTTTTGAAATAACAGTAAGTTTTAAGTATGATAAGCTGCTGGGGATTCAATGGAAAATTTATTCGATGCAATCTTCCGAACTGCTCCTTTCGTTTGCATTAGAAGGCCAGAATATAAGCGCTATATATTCAATTTAAATTCGTGAAGGCCTGTGATGACGGAGCGGGAGCTGAAGGGAGAACCCATTGAAGGGGAAGACATTTCAATGTCACTATAGTTGGATGTGTTTGGGAGGAATCAATGTATGGAAGAATTAATGACAGAATTCCGTTACCAAAGAGCGATTACCATATTAGAAAAGATGCTATCCATCAACCTTATCACACCTGTGGTCTATGAGCTTTTGATTGCCAAATATCAGAACAGATATGCTTCTGATATAGCGAAGCATAAGAGAAGATGAGGAACGTTCCTGGATGTGGGGAGGATATCATATGGATGAGAATACATCGAATGAAAAAAAGATAATAGAGATTCCTGCAAATCAGGCGCCTTACCAGGAACAAATAAAAAACAGAAGGTTAAGGACGTGTGCATATTGCCGTGTCAGCTCGAGCACCGACGAACAGCTTCACTCATTTGATGCTCAGTATGGGTATTACAGCAATTACATACAAAAGAATGAAAATTGGGTGTTTGCCGGCATATATGCGGATGAGGGAATTACAGGGACATCCCGACAGAGGCGTCAACGCTTCAATGATATGATCGAAGATTGTGAAGAGGGAAAGATTGATTTAATCATAACCAAGTCGATCACAAGATTTGCCAGGAATGTGGTGGACTGTATCAGTACAGTCCGAAAGCTGCGGGCCATGGGAATTGCAGTGTATTTTGAAAAGGAGCGGTTAAATACACTACTCATGGAAAATGAACGAATCCTGACCATATGGGGAACCGTAGCACAGGAAGAATCTATGAGTACATCTAAAAATGCGCACTGGGCCTGTGTCCGTAGATTTGAGAATGGTACGTTTGTTCTCTCCAAAGCGCCTTATGGGTATAGAAAAGATGAAGAGAAGGAATTAATCATCTACGAGCCGGAAGCAGAAATTGTCCGCAAGATTGCGGGGGATTATTTGGATGGGATTGGCTGCGGTACAATTGCCGGGAAGCTTAACAGTTCCGGAATTCCCGGGCCAACGGGAAAGAAATGGTATCAATCAACGGTGCTGCGAATCCTGAAAAATGAAAAAATGGTCGGGGATTATTTGATGCAGAAGAGAATCACAAATGGAATCGTACCATTCAGGCAGCTGACCAATAAAGGCCAGGCCAGACAGTATCTTATCAGTGATGACCATGAAGGGATCTTAAGCCGTGAAGATAAGGAAAAGATAGATTTTATCTTAAGCGTTCGACAATCGGAAGCTGGAAGGGATTTAACGGCATCATCCATCGGATGTGAATATATTGTATGTGGAAGATGCGGGGGAAAATTAAGCCGGGAATATGCCGGGACGGTCAGGGGTGATAATAAAATAATCTGGAGATGTAAAAACCGTCATAGCAATAACAGGACGTGCACATTAAAATTGGTCCGGGATGAGGATTTGGGTTCAGCAATGCAGCGGCTTCCGAGAAAAATGCAAAGGGGAAAGGCGCTTGTTTTTCAACCGCTGTTAAAGCAATTGGAAGCCATGGAACGGAGGCTGCGCTTAGGTGGCAGAATCAGAGAAATTGAAAAGGAACTGGCAGAGGTTAAGATGCAGCGTCATGTACTTCAGAGAATGAGAGCAGAAGGTTATATGGAACCTTCTCTTTTTTTGACCCGGAATCAGACCCTGGACCAGGAACAGAGAAAACTCATGGATGAAAAGAATCAGTTACAGGGCAAAGGCTCCTGTATGAAACAGATAGAGGGATTAAAGAATCTTATTACTTTTTTAGATCTGGAAGCGGGGCTGGATCCGATTGTGAAAAAGAAGGTATTGTATGAATTGATTAAGAAAATAGAAGTATTGGATCAACGAATCTTCCAGTTTGATATGACCTGTGGATTGGAACTGATTGTAGATTTAGACGAGGGAATATATGGGACAAACCAAACGGATACTCTGGGGGTACAGACTATGTGATGGAATAATCGTGATTGATGAGCGCATTGCGCCTGTCATTCAGATGGTGTTTCAAAAAGTGGATAAAGGAATTGCAGTCAATCAAATTTGCAGGGATATGGAAGGAATGGGGCTGAAGAACCGGCTGGGGAATGTCAGATGGCAGCCCAGAAAAATAAGAGACATTCTGAAGGAAGAAGCATATTGCGGAAAGGATGGCTATCCGGTCATCATTGAAGAAAAATTATTTCAACGAGTGAAAGAGAAACGCAGGAATAAAACAGATAAAACTCCTGACAAACGGAATGAGGATGTAATCATGGGAGGGCGGTATGTCTATGGAAATATGATAATATGTGGTGACTGTGGCTCGCAATTCAAACGAAATTCCAAGGGGAGACGCTGTCATGCGGATGGACGACTGGATGGAAGCGTTTATTGGTATTGCCCTGTCTGTAAGCAGGGGGAGGGACAGGCTTATATAAAAATTAGGGACGAACAGATCCGGAATATTTATAGGACTGTTATTAATCAAATGCTGGTTTGTCCAGCGGTATATAGAAATACAAACAATCATGAAGCTGTCCTTGAAAATGTAAAAACCCAGGAATTAGAGGAGAGCCTGAATAGATTGGATTTCCAGTCTGATGAAGATATAAGAGAGGCGGTCCAAATTTGTTTCCAGTTAGCAAAAGAACGGTTTCGATTATTACAAACAGAAGGAATTAACGAGAGGACCGAACGTATCGCAGAGTGTCTTGATACGCTGGAATATCCGGTCACATCGTTTGACAAAAGAGTTTTCTGTGAAATTATAAAAGAGATACGGATCAGACAGGATGGAAATATGAGACTTACATTTACAAATGGAATGGGGATGCCTGTTTTATAGGATACCTGCGAATATGGGATACGGAAGATGAAACAGGCTCATGGATAAAATCATTGGCGAAAGGATATCATTTTCCTCAATGACTGTCCGGGACCTGGAGATATCCATTTATAACGGTGGTATTATCTTACAGGGAGGGGAATTTCAATGCCAAGAGAGGCCAGAAGGGTATCCGTTATTCCGGAGCGGCAGGAGTATACACGAAGTTATGAACAGGAAAATCAAAGAAAAAAGCGGGTAGCAGCGTATTGCCGTGTAAGTACGGAGCAGGAACAGCAGCAGACCAGCTATGAGGCACAGGTGGAGTATTATACCCAGTACATTAAAAGCAATCCGGATTGGGAATTTGCCGGAATCTATGCAGATGACGGCATAACCGGTACAAACCTGGACCGGAGAGATAATTTCAATCGTTTAATTAACGACAGCCGCAGAGGAAAGATCGATATGATCCTTACAAAGTCAGTCAGCCGCTTTGCGCGCAACACAGTGGACAGTATTGTTACAATCCGCGAACTGAAGGCCATCGGAGTGGCGGTCTATTTCGAGACTGAACGGATTAATACCCTGGAGAGCCAGGGCGAAATGCTGATTGCCGTACTCAGCAGCCAGGCCCAGGAAGAGAGCCATTCCATCAGCACCAATGTGACATGGGGGTTCAGGCGGAAGTTTGAGAAGGGCGAAATTTCATTAAATTATAAGCATTTCATGGGGCTCACGAAGGACATTCATGGAAATTATGTGATAGATGAAAAAGAAGCAGCGATTGTAAGAAGTATTTTTTATTGGTATCTGCGAGGTGACAGCTGTGAGAAAATAAAATGTAAGCTGGAGGAACGAGGGGTTAAGACTGCTACCGGAAAAGAAAACTGGAATGTAACTACAATATTGAGAATGATATCAAACGAAAAATATATGGGAGATGCGCTGCTTCAAAAAACCTATACAGAGGATTACCTCACTCATAAAAGAAAACAAAATGTAGGTCAGAGAAAGCAATACTATGTGGAGAATGCGATACCGGCAATCATACCGCGGTCAATTTTTTATATGGTACAGCAGGAGCGGGCGAAACGGGCCAGGCTGAAGGGCGCCTATAGTTCCAGATACGCGCTGACGGAGATTGTTGTATGCGCGGAATGTGGCTCCAGATATAGAAGAACCACATGGAGTAACCCCAAACGGAAACAGGAGAAACGTGTCGTGTGGAGATGCATTAACCGCCTGAAGAATGGAACTAAATACTGCAAAGATTCGCCCACTGTGCCGGAAGAAGCGCTACATACAGCTATCATGAAAGGGTTATCTGAAATACTGTATGGTGACGATGATCTGTATTTTAAAGAAGAACTGAAAAGGGATATTCTGAATACCATGGCAGATTTAACCGGAGGGACCACGCCCGAAGAGATCGACTTGACAATCAGCAATCTACAGGAGGAACTGTTGCGATATGCCGGTTTGGCTGCAAAGGAAGATCTGAATTCCCGGAAATATGATGATAAATTCAAGCTGATTGCAAAACAGATCGAGCAGCTGAAGGAACAGAAATGTGACTTGGAAAAGCTTAGTGAAAAGAAAAAAGAGTATGAAGGGCAGAGTGCGGAGATTGATAAGTTTATGGAAGGTATTAAACAGACGGATGAGTATGATGATGTACTGGTGCGGCAGTTGGTGAGGGAGGTACGGATTATTAGTAAAAACCGGGCGGAGATGGAATTGAATAGCGGTATGATGATGTCTTTAACCCTTTAATGTTATGAGCGAAAGATTCGTGAGAGTCTGGATTCGTTATATATAGATTGAATTTTGTATATAATAATGATATAATTATGTACAAAGAGAGGAGGGATACTATGCCACAGATTATGCCAATTACAGATTTGAGGAAAACGAATGAAATTTCAGATATCTGCCATAAAAGTCAGGAACCGATTTTTGTTACAAAAAATGGCTATGGGGATCTTGTAGTGATGAGCATTGAAGCGTATGAGAGGCTGATAACTGATACACAGATTGATGCTGCGATTGCAGAAGCGGAGACTGAAATGGAAGGTGGGGCTGTCCTTATGGATGCCAGGGAGGCATTGAGCGGATTGAGGAGAAAGTATGCAAAATAAATATACAATCAAAATGTTTCAGCGTGCCCTGCGGGATTTAGACAGTATTTACCAGTATATTTATGAACAGGTTCCGGAATATGCAGAAGAGCAGGCGGACCGTTTGGAGGCAGGTATTTTCAGTCTGGAAGAATATCCATACCGCTGCGCGGAGCGAAAAACTGGCAGATATGCAAACCGCGGTTACCGGGAACTAATTGTGGATAGCTATATTATTATATATAAGATTCATGCAAGAAAGAAGGAAGTGGATATTGTTACGGTGCAGCATGGGAAAAGAAATCTGTAGAGGTTTACCTGAATATAATAATGCTCCCATTCTATTAAACGGATGGAGGGCATACAGTTAAAGACATCGGATATGGATAGAGAGGAGAAAGGCAACAAGTAATAAAGTTCACTGTTGCCATGATTATAAATAAATTTATAGAATTATTTCCTGGAAGTCTATCCACAAGTCATCATAAATATTTACTTTCACTTTATCTTGGAAGGTGTAGGCGGTTGCCTCAAATTTGGTTTCTTCCAAATGATATACAAAGATTGTCTGCCGCATTGGATTTACAATCCAGTACTCACGAACACCGGCGTCAGCGTATAAATTGAGTTTCCGAATATAATCATGGCTGGAATTGCCAGGGGAAACAATTTCAATAATCCAGTCGGGAGCTCCGGTACAGCCTTTATCTGTGAGTTTGTTTTTATCACATATAACGCTTATATCCGGTTCAATAATGGTTTTCCTATCCTCCCTTAATTTGACAGCAAAAGGAGCCGGGTAAACCTCACAGGGGCCATTCTTTGATTTGATATAATTGTAGATTGTGTTGTTTACTGCATTTAACACTTTCTGATGTACTCGGCTTGGTGCCGCATGGTAATAGATTTGTCCGTCAATGAGTTCAGCATGTACATCATCTGGCAGAGCATAATAATCAGACTCTGTGTAAATTTGTTTTTGTGGTATTGGCATGTTAACACTTCCTTTCTTAGTGATAACGTTGGTTTCATGATTCACTGGTGCTGCATAAGACAATGGTTGCACACCAATCATCTTGCTTGCAAGTTGCATGTAAGTCCTGTCTTTTAATAAATTAGATGCGTTTGAATGCTTCAGCTGCCTTCTCAATGCTGCCTGGCTCATTATTTTCTATTTTGCTTATCAGCGAAGAAATAGATTCTTTTATATGTCCTGACAGGGTGGTATATGAAGCATCTCCTGGTGTATGGGTAAGCTCGTATATCCGGCCACGTTCCAAATCGGTTAAAAAGCTATTGATTTTGTTAAGTTCTGAACTATAGCGTTTCTGAATATCCATAGTATTCCTCCCTCGTATAATAAGTTTGCTGGTTACCTTTTTTTGTCTGCTTTGCTACCAGATGATAAAATATATCCTTACAGTATTTTGAAAGTGTATAGGGAAAAATACGGTGTAAAGCTTACGGGTTTCGGAGTATGGCTTCTAAGTCATGTTGCTTAGAAGGAGTTGAATAGTAATTGCTATCGAAAAGTAATACTTTATCAATGCAGCTGCTGTGTTTGTTTTTTAAAAATGCTATATCCAGGACGTATTTAATATCTGCATCATTTAAAGTATCCTGAATCAGCTTATAATGATTGTAAATTGCGGCGGCAGATATAAGATTGAACCTTCCGGGGAGTAAATAGTGATCATGCCGAAGAATACGTCCTATTTCAGTTGCATGTTCTCGGACATACGAAACTAATTCTGATTGTTTTTTGTCAGTAAAAGGCATGTAAATATATTGGTTAAAAGAAGAGTAATTATCAATCCGATCCTTCAACCGTTCAAGTGCGTTTTCCTTTGAACATCCTCTTACATGCTCTCGGCCACCAGGGACATCATTGATATAGGCCACATACGAGTAATCTGGATGAGGATTCGATTCTTGTTTTATGGATATGCTGTATCCTTTATAAGATATTGTTTCCATTTCAGTCTCCTATTACATTTTAACGTCTTTGAATGTTTTGTTAAACTTGACAGAGATATTGGCGCCACACTATAGCCGACAGTTCAATAGGATGAAATAGGGATATTATATTTGAACTGTCAGGTATTTAACGAGCCGGTGACTTCATCCGGAGCAGGAGGAATATGCTCCATAATATCGCCAGGTTGACACTCAAATGCTGTACAAATGCGATCTAATACTTTCGGGGAAATCCCTTCTCCTTTTCCCATAGCAGCTATCGTTGTGGGCGAAGCTTTGATGATAACACGAAAATTTTCTTTGGTCATTTTTTTATCAATAAGTAGTTTCCAGAGTTTGTCATAAGAAAAAGCCATTTAGCCACCTTCCTTCCTAAAGTCATTATAATTCAAATTTCTGTATCATGCAATTATTATTCTACAAAAGTATATAGAAAATCTACAAAATAGGTATAACGCAAAAAAAACACATCATACCAAGCAATAGGATAGAGAATTAATTATTGCAATCTGTACTAAAAGGGTATATATTGTTGTAAGAACATATGTTCCTGCGTGGATTGTATTGTTCATTTAAAAAATGTAATTGTAATTGCATTTATAACTTTCTTTGTTTTACAAATATTACAAAATATGATATTATTAAGTAGACAATTTGGTACTTTTGACAAAATTGATGCTTATGATTAGTTTTGTTTAACAGTTGAGACGGAGAGAGAGTATGGGGTTACTTAACGAAGAATCTTTAAAAAAGCCCAAAGTAAATTTGGCAAATGTTGCTGTAGATATGAGCATACCTCCCATAGATCAAGTAAAGATAATGTCGCCACCAGCATTTGAACAGTTTATTACAGAATGGTTGTATGGCTGTAAGATAAATCAATATGATAGAATTGTTAACATTGGGGGGGCAGGTGATAAAGGGCGCGATATTATCGGTTATTATAGAAATGGAACTTGTGACTATTTTCAGTGTAAGCATTATGGCTCTCCACTTCGTCCATCTGATTATTATTTGGAATTAGGAAAATTATGCTATTTTACATATTCAAAAGAATATGTAAAGCCAAACAGGTACTATATTATGGCATCAAATGATATTGGACCCAGCCTTCAAGACTTATTAGTAGATATAGATAAACTGAAAACGGCACTCTTGAAAAATTGGGATTCATATTGTAAAAGAGGAATTACCAAAATATTTGAAGTAAAGCTGGATGATGATTTAAAGAATTATATTAATTCTTTTGACTTTACAATAATTGAATATTATCCTATGGCAAAAGTCATTAATGAACATCTGTCTACGATGTACGGGAATATACGTTTTGGGGGAATTCAGGTTGAAAAACCTATCAAGATAAACGTACCTGAAGAATATGAAAACGAAGAGTTGAGGTATATTAAAGAATTATTTATAACTTACTCTGAAAGACTTGGAAAAAAAATAAATGGTATAGATGATTTAAATCAGTTTTCCAAATATTTAGATAATTTCCAGAGACAGAGAAAGTCTTATTTTGCAGCTGAAACGATAAGACGATTTGTACGCGATACCTTTACTGATTCTAAGGAGTTTGATGTTTTAAAAGAAGAAGTATATGATGGAATTATTGATACATGTATGGAAGAGTTTACATATGGTATGGAGCGATTAAACGAAGTAATGAAACAGGTCGTCAGGGTTTCAACTAAGAAGAGTTTGCTGGATTGTAAGATGAATTATGTTGGAAATAATGAAAAAAAGGGTGTTTGTCATATGCTGGTTAATGATGACAAAATTAGGTGGGTGACAGAGGATGAATAATATTTTTAATTCTGATTTTGAACTTTCTATGCGATTTTTGCTTTTACTTAATTGCTTTGCGCCTCTCGGTTTATCAGAAAGCAGATTGATTAATATTGACCTGATTTGTACTTATATTGGTGATTTCATCCAGGTAGAAAAAAATTTACACGGTAATAATAATTTGAGATATGCAGAATTATATGCAAAAAAGAAAATGGTAAAGCAAGCAATGAAATTATTAATTATAAAAGAGTTTGTAGACCTTGAATTCAAGGAAGAAGGATTTATATATACTATTACACATCGTGGCGCACAGTTTTGTATGACATTAAACGATGAGTATGTAGATGAATATTATATTGCAGCCAATATTGCCAAAAAGAAATATGGGGATATATCTGATAGGGCTTTATCTGCATTGATAAATAAGATGGCAGTTAATAATATTGTAGGAGATATAGATGGACAGTATATATATTAAGCAAATCAGGATTAGTGGTTATGGGAAAGCGGATGCAATAATAGATTTGAAAAAGGGATTGAATGTGATTTATGGCCCATCGAATACGGGAAAAACATATATTGTACAGTGTATAGATTATTTATTAGGAGCATCCGATAATCCAATTAATTCATCTCATGGATATGATTGTATTTCGGCAGAAATAGCTACTGGGAAAGGTACAGTTTTAATTTCAAGGTTGTTGGGAAGTAATAAGCTTAAAGTCATCAGCAGTAATCCGAATATAGAATCGGGAGTTTATAATAAAAAGGGGTCTAATTATAACAAAACAATATCTTATGTTTGGTTAAAACTAATCGGAATAGATGGTCAAAGGTATATAATAAAAAATGAGAGCTTCAATCCACAGACATTTACTGTTCGAACGTTTATACATATGTTTTTATTATTAGAAGAAAGAATAATCAGGAAAGAGTCTATTCTATATTCCGGTATTACTACCGCAAGGACAGCAGAATTGTCATCGTTGATTTTTTTGTCGAATGGAAAGAGTTATGATGAATCTACGATAAAAGAGAAGCGAGAGATACAAATTGCGAAGAAGGATGCAGTTGTTAATTATATTAATAGCGAAATTACGTTTTTGGCAGAAAGAAAGAAAAATATACAAGGAATTGATAGGAGAAAAAATCTTGCCGTTTTAGCGCAAAACATAGAAGATGTCTTTTCTGAATTAGAAACAGCAGAGAAAGAGATAACGATAGCAATTAATAGTAATAAAAAACTATTAGAAGATATAAATGAACAAAATCAAAAATATTCGGAAAGTTGTCTGCTGTTAGATCGATATGGCAAGCTAGAGACACAATATAAAGCTGATCTGCAAAGATTAAATTTTATTGTAGATTGTGAAAATAATACCAGCAATCATTCAATTACAAAATGTCCAGTATGTGACGGAAAGATTGTTGCAAGAGAGCATGTTAAATATACTGAGGCTGCTAAAATTGAATTTAATCAAATTACTCTTCAATTGAGAGATTTAGCACAAACTATGCATTTCGTTAATGCAGAAAAAGAAACTTCTAAGGCAGAATTAGAAAAACTTCAGAATGAGAAATTGAAAACTGAACAATTAATCACGAAAGATTTAACGCCTAAAGTGAATCAACTTAAAGTGAATTTAGAACATTATAAAAAAAGAATACAAGAAGAACAAGAAGAGGTGCTATTAGATGATTTGGCTGCGATGAAAATAGCAGATATTCATCGCTTGGAAAATGAGAGTGATGATGGGGTAATAAAATATAAGCCGAAGGATGCCTTGCCATCTGGTTATACAACCTATATCTCCAAACAGTTAAAAAAGTTATTGAAAGATTGTAATTACGATAATTTATTAGAGGCTTATTTGGATCTTAATGATATGGATGCAGTAATTAATGGGATTAGAAAACGCGATTTCGGTAAAGGGTATAGGGCCTTTATTAATACTATCTATTCTCTTTCTATCTTTAATTATTTATGTAATGAGGGTACATATTCCCCGGGATTTGCTGTCTATGACTCTCCAATTTTATCGTTGAAAGAAAAAGGAGAGAGAGAACGTGTAAGTGAAAGTATGAAAGAGGGGTTATTTAGATATTTAACCGAAGCTTATAAAGAGCAACAGATTATTATCATTGAAAACGAAATACCCGATATAAATTACGAATTTTGCAATCTTATACAATTTACTAAAGATGAACATTCTGGCAGATACGGATTGCTTCCGGATGTTAAAGACTAATATCTATAAATGAGTGATATATGCTTTTTACATATTATCCTTATTGCATCAGCGGGAGCTCGAATGCAGTTTGGTATATTAATATGTTTCCATTAGAATATCGTTTCAGTAGATGCTATTTGGGAGGTCCTTATAAAGCAGAGAAATAATTGTGTTAATTTAATCTGATGTAGTATTTGACAGACGTAATTTTACTTACAAGGGGGAGTTCTGCATATATATTTAAGTGTCATCTACATCACAACCCTCCCAGAGGTTGGAGTTGTGATGTAGATGACATCCCCTGGTTTGGGCAGCAGACCAGGGGATTTTCTGTTTTCTGGAAGTTGTTTTGCCCATGTCTGCTTAAGATTGCCTGAATGGGGATGGAGCATGGGCCAGGATTATACATATGTACAGAAGGTACCGTTATGTTCTTTTGGATTGCTATGTGTTATAATTTATCTAAATCCATGTTTGTAAGGGAGGTAAAGAAATGTTTAGCACAAAAAAATTGCTATTTTTTATAGTTGGCATTATTAGTGTTGTCAGCTTGTTCGCGTGTCAAAAAGCCAACGCTAATCAATCAAATGTATCAGATACTGAGGAAACACAAAAAACCGTTCTTGAAATGGAAATGAATGCAAATTATAGTAATTCAGATCCGTTTGAGAATGGACGCTTATTTTGTGTGTCTGAGGATATAGAAACTTTAGACGCAGAGGTCTATTTTCAGATGGATGGCGAAAGGGGGATTGTGGAAATAAAAGATAGAAATTCAGACGAAGTTTTATGGAGCAATACATGGGATGAAAACGTAAACGGTGATACCCTTTCTGTTTCGCTCAATAATCTACAAAACGAGAAAGAGTACGTTGTGCGGTTTACTGGAACAAAAATAAATCATGCTGTTGTAAAAGTTACGTTTGAAAGTGAATTGGTTCAGGAAAAATCAAGACCATCAAAATAAATGTCCGGTTTGCGTGGGGAGTTGGACAAATCGGTATTTGAAACGGAGGTATTTCAAGGACCCATAGGGCGGTCATAGGGCAAATCCATTTGGGTCAATCCATTTGGGTCAATCCATTTGGGCCAAGTTATCTGTCCAACGAAGGAGTAGTAAATATCACTATTCTGCGTGCGCACTTCGTGTGCTGTTTGCCGTCCGGCGGCTCCGCTTCCTATTTTTCCCTTTTGTCTGGAATGTTGAAAAATAGACAAACAACTGATAAAAAGATGAGCAAATCTGATATAGAAAGGGCTTCCAAGCATCCGGCCGGATGTGGGGGCTCTTTTTTTGTAAAAACAGTGATTAATTATGCACAATTAAAAACGAATAAAAGAACATATAATGACAGTATTGACATGAGATTGACGAACCGCTTCCCAATGATATACGTACTAATGACTCTGCTATGTTAAAAAAACGATAATAAATTATAAAATTTTCATAAGTGTTGGAGCTCCAACACATCCCCCGAAAAAAACCTGTTATAATTTTAACTATCTTAAGGGAGGGATTGGTGGAACGAATATGAAGACTGAGGAAACGAAACTTACATTTTATGGTAACCAGGCGTTTGCCATGCTGCCGTTAGTGGGATATATACTGATCGGCGGGACATTTTCAGTTGGACTTCACTATTATTCCATGAAGGGCCTGTCCTTTGCAGCGGCGGTCTCCCTCTTTGCAGGCTTTTTCCTTTGCAGGGAGAAGGACAGATATTGGGACAGCGTGGTCCATGGTCTGGCCCAGTATGGCAATTCCAGGCTGATATTTGTTTTTATGGTCATCGGCATTTTTTCCAAGCTGATGAACACAGGAGGGATTGGGGACGGGTTTATCTGGCTCAGCCTCAAGCTTGGGATTTCCAGAAGCGGATTCGTGGTATTCAGTTTCCTGGCCTCAGCCATGGTTTCCATGGGGGCAGGTGCACCGATTGCAGCCATGTTTGCAGTGATACCGATTTTCTATCCTCCGGGAATCCTGCTGGGAGCCAATCCGGCCATGCTGGCAGGGGCTTTAATCAGCGGTATTTTCTTTGGGGATGCAGTTTCCCCAAGCTCACAGGTCATCAATACAACCGTGATGATACAGCATGACGGCGTGACGGGACAGCCCGCAGACCTGCTGGAGACCCTGAGGATGAGGACGCCCTATATCCTGGCGGCAGGAGGGTTAGCCATGGTGGTTTATCTGATTTTAGGCGGACGCGGAGGTACCATGGGGGATATTTCCCAGATATCAGCCATGTCCTCACCCCAGGGACTTTGGATGCTGGTTCCGCTGGCAGTGCTGCTGCTTGTCTGTTTCAGGACCGGAAACCTGTTCATGGGATTGTCTTTTGCGATTGTGTCAGGATTCGCGGTGGGACTTCTGACAGGGGTTCTTGCTCCTTCCGATATTGTGGCCATTGACTATGGCACTTTGGGGCTCAAGGGAGTTATTTTTGAGGGTATCAGCGGAATGCTGGATGTGGTGGTTTCCACCATCCTGCTGTATGGACTGATTGCGGTGGCTGTGGATGGAGGTATGATGGAGCGGTGCTGTACCTGGCTTTTGCACAGGAATATCATGGGAACCACCCGCGGCGCTGAGACCGTACTGACAGCCGGAATCGTCATTACCAATATACTTCTGGCAGGCTGTGTGCTGCCGTCCATCCTGATGTTCGGCGGCATGGCGGACAGGATTGGGCAGGAAAGCGGCATATCCCCGGAACGCAGGAGCATTCTCCTGACAGCCAATGCCACCAACTTCAGCGCCATTATTCCTATTAACAGTGCATTTGTCATGGGCAGTGTGACAATTATCAATGAGATGGTGCAGAAGCATAGTTATCTTCCAACGGTGTCCCCATTCCAGATTTTCAGTGCGGCATTTTACTGCCTGTTCCTTACGGGAATCTGTGTGATCTGGGTGGCTTTAGGAGAAAGGGCTGGAAAGGGCGGACATCAAAAGGCACAGGAGATTTCCACGGTAAAGGGGAGCTGAAGCAGAGAATGATATGAACCAGAAAATGATGTGAACCAAAATCGTGTTTTATGATAGAAAGGAGAGTTGGTTATGGACTCAGTATATGATCTTATTATTGTTGGCGGCGGACCGGCAGGGCTGTCAGCAGCCATTTATGCCGGACGTTCCGAGCGCAGGACACTGCTGCTGGAAAAGGGCAGCTACGGCGGAAGGATTAATGATACGTATGAAATCAGGAATTATCCGGGGACGAAAGCGGACAGCGGGCAGCACCTGATGGAACTGTTCAGGGAACACGCGGCCGGCCATCCCACGGTAGAACTTAAGCGCACCACCGTGACAGGGGTCCGGAAAGAGGACGATACATTCATTGTGGAGACAAAGCGGCGGGGGGATTTCATGGCACGCAGCGTCATCCTGGATCTGGGCACCAGGCCCAGGGAACTCAATATCAAGGGCGAGAAGGAATTTACCGGGCATGGGGTTGCTTACTGTGCGACCTGCGATGCGGAATTCTTCAAGGGAAAGGAAATCTATGTGCTGGGAGCCGGTGACCAGGCCATTGAGGAATCGGATTATCTGACCGGCTTTGCATCCAAGGTGACCATAGTAGTGCTTCATGAGGAAGGACATCTGGACTGTAACGAGGTTGCGGCCGAGCATGCGTATAAGAACCCGAAGATTGATTTTGTGTGGAGTTCCACGGTACAGGAAATAAAGGGAAGCGACCATGTGGAGTCACTGGTATTAAAGAATGTTGACACAGGCCGGGAAACAGAGGTGAAGGCGGACGGTTTGTTCCTGTTTGTGGGCATGGTGCCCCAGACCGGACTGGTGAAGGACATGGTGGACTGCGACAAGGCCGGTTATATTAAGGTCAATGAGAAAATGGAGACTAATGTGCCGGGACTTTATGCGGCGGGCGATTGTACCCAGACATTCCTGCGTCAGGTAGTTACCTCGGCGGCAGACGGCGCGGTGGCGGCAGTTGCATCGGAGCGCTATGTAAAGGAACTGGAACAGATACAGGGAATCCTGGGGCCGGATTCGGGCAGGACCGTATTTTTATTCTACAACCCGTACAGCAATGAGGAGATTGAGAAGACCGCCCAGCTGGAACAGGAGTTAAGCGGACAGTGGAAGGTATACAGGCAGGACGTCACAAGGCAGAACCTGCTCTACAACAGCCTGAAGCTGGACCGGACGGTTGCAGGGGCATTTTACGATAACGGAAAGCTGGTTGAAATCAAACAGGCTTTTTAACAAATAATAATAATATGATGGAGGATATGAAATATGGGACAGCCACTTGTTTTTCCACACGGAGTCACTGTTTACAACCCTGAAAAATGCTGGAGCGGTTATACGATTGTTCCGTTAATCAATGATGGTGTGTTATTGTTTGACATGAACGGCAACGAGGTAAGGCGCTGGAATATGCACGCCATGCCGCCAAAGCTTCTTCCCGGCGGATATGTGATGGGTCTTTCCGGATACCGCCATCCTGACTATGGCATGCAGGACGGGGTCAATCTGATTGAGATTGACTATGACGGCAATATTGTATGGGAATTTGACCATTTTGAAAATATCGACGACCCTGGCAGGGACCACAGATGGATGGCGCGCCAGCATCATGATTACCAGAGGGAGGGCAATCCGGTTGGTTATTACGTACCCGGAATGGATGCAAAGCCCCTTTCAGGCAACACTCTGATCCTGGTCCACCAGACCATCCACAATCCCAAGATTTCCGATAAAAAACTGCTGGATGACGCCATGATTGAAGTGGACTGGGATGGAAATATCCTATGGAAATGGTCCATCAGCGAGCATTTTGACGAACTGGGATTTGACGAGGCCGCCAAGAATGTGCTGTTCCGCGACCCCAACCTGCGCGCATCAGACGGCGGTGTGGGCGATTACCTGCATGTGAACTGCATGAGCTATCTGGGACCCAATAAATGGTATGACCAGGGAGATATGCGTTTTAAGCCGGACAACATAATCTTTGACTGCCGGGAAGCCAATATCCTGGCAATCCTGGATAAGGAAACCGGAAAGATTGTATGGCGGATCGGACCTGATTTTAATGCAACGCCGGAGCTTAAGAAGCTGGGATGGATTATCGGACAGCATCATTTCCACATGATTCCCAAGGGTCTGCCGGGCGAAGGCAACCTGATGGTCTTTGATAATGGCGGCTGGGGCGGTTACGGGACACCAAACCCATCCTCTCCAATCGGCATCAAACATGCATTGAGGGATTACAGCCGTGTGCTGGAGTTCAATCCTGTTACACTGGAAGTGGTATGGAAACTGACTCCCAAGGAACTGGGCCATGCGATTCCCACGGACGCCAGCAAATTCTACAGCCCCTATGTCAGCAGCGCACAGCGCCTGCCCAACGGCAATACCCTGGTAACCGAAGGCTCAGACGGCAGGCTCATCGAGGTAACACCGGACCATGAGATTGTTTGGGAGTGGATTTCACCGTATTACACGCACAATGAAAAGGGGCCCAGGAACAATATGATTTACAGGGCCTACCGTTACCCCTACAGTTATGTGCCGCAGGAGCCGGTTCCGGCAGAGGTACCGATTGAGCGCATTGACAATGTGACTTACCGTGTTCCGGGCGCGGGCGCGTTTGGGGCAAAAACGGTGATTGACGTTGAGGGGACTTTGCCGTATTATCAGGATGTGGCGCTCTGTGTGGCAACGGATGATGAGGAAGATCTGTCACAGAGGGAAAAGGTCTTTGAAGTGGATACGCAGGTATTCCATCCCGTCGGCGCGGCCAACTGGAAGGATGAGGTACTGGCAGTGGAGGATAAACCGGTCCTGGTACTGTTCGGCGCAGAACGCTGCGTTCACTGCAAGGCCCTGCACCCTGTGCTGGAAGAAGCCCTGAAGGAAGAATATGACGGGGCATACGAAATCCGTTATGTGGATGTGGATGCCAACCAGGATCTGGTGGACACCTACAATGTGGGAGGTATCCCGGTCGTAGTCATATTCAGGAATGGAAAGGAAGTACTGAGGTTTAACGGCGAGATGGATTATGACGATCTGTGTGATATCCTGGACCGCCCATTGGAAAAAGCCTGAACCTGCCATAAGCAGTGATAGAAAAGCCAGAATGCCAATATATTCGGCCATGTCCACAACAATCCCATGGATGCGGATGTGTCTGAACAGAGTTATATATAGATATGCGGTCCGTTTATTTCCGGCGGGCCGCATATTTATTCAGCATGCACAGCATTGGGCGGCGCATGGGAAGCCCCTCTTTTTCGTGCATGCTTAATCCGTTATCCGACAATGGATTCCGTTATGTTCTTTTGGACTGCAATGTGGTATAATTTACCTGAATTGAAAGTTATAGCAGCGTTTATTTATATGTTACGAGGAAGTAATGATATGGAAAAGAAGATTGTGTTTAAGTATCACCCCAACGTATATGATAACGATATTATTGAACATGAAAACGGTGTCTGTCAGTGTTGTGAAAAAAAGTGAATGAATACTGCAGTACTATGTATTGTATAGATGATGTTCATTGTATCTGCCTGGAGTGTATATCAGACGGGAAAGCGGCAGAAAAATTCGAGGGTGTTTTTATTCAGGATGCGGAAAGCGGCTTGGTTTCCGACCCTCAAAAAACAGAGGAATTGTTTAAGCGGACTCCGGGATATGCAAGCTGGCAGGGTGAATACTGGCTGGCTTAGGATTTGTGGGTAGATGCTGACTGAATAATGTTATGGCTGTAAAGAACGTGCAGAGGAGCTGAGGCATACGCTGAACATCAAACCGAAACCTGTACATATGGAGAAATGAAGAGGGAGGAAGAGATGGCAATTAAGAGAGGGATAAGGGCAAAGATCTTTTTGCTTTCAGCTACAATTATTCTTATTCCCCTTATGGTTCTGAGCTTGTTCGTTATGGGGCGTACGGTTACGACAGCTGAGAAGAATCATGAAAATTACCAGCAGGCCTCCATGAAAAAGGTAGGACAGGCTGTGGAGACAATCATGCGTGAATTAGAGCGGGCATCTTTGTTTATGATTGGGGATAAGGATATCAGGACCTATCTTTCCACAGGGGATAAGGAGTTATTAGATGATGTATATAATACCCTGATTTATCTTAGGAATAATAGTGATTACATCAAAGCCATTCAGATAGAGGGCGCGAATGGGGAAGTGCTGGCCAATGGTTCTATGCCGCTTAATATTACCCGGGCTGACCGGGAGCGTGCAGATGCCCTGAATGGTAAATCCTTCTGGGGGCAGGATGAGGACATTTATGGAGAGCGGTATCTATACCTGTGCCGCCTGCTGCGTGACACTGAAAATCCTTCACACCATCTCGGAACAGCAAAGCTATATTTGGACAGCAGGGGACTTTCGGATTATCTGAGAAGTGAAATGGAGCCATCCATGAATTATGTAATTCTGGATGAAGAGGGAAGGTTATTGTTTAATACCGGCTTTCCGGAGGAAAAAGGGGATATTTTGAATTACAATAACCTTCTGGCCGGAACTGGTGGATGTTACCGGACGGAGGAGCAGGCAAAAGAGGATGAATATTATCTATCGCCCTATGGTCTGGCAGCAGGCCGGTGGATACTGTGCGGGGTATCCGGAACAGGCGACGTGGACAGCATGATATCAGCTTCTCTCCTGCTGATTCTGGGCTTGTCCGTGTCCTGCTTCCTGGTGTGCGCCGCGCTGGCCCTTCTGGTGTCGCAGCGGATTTTAAAACCTCTGTCCGAGGTAATACGGCATATGGATACCTTTGGGCACCAGGATTTTTCAACCCGTATTGAAGTACGGGGAAATGATGAGGCAGCACTTGTGGCCCGGCATTTTAACCAGATGGCCGACCAGATACAGGATTTAATCCAGAAAGTATATGAGGGAACCATCCGCAAAAAGGAAGCTGAATTAAAGGCGCTTCAGGCCCAGATTAATCCTCACTTTCTGTATAATACTCTGGACATTGCTTACTGGACAGCTAAGATGGAGCGGGCGTCCCAGACCAGCGAGATGATTGATTCCTTATCTCAATTTTTCAGGCATGCGTTGATAATGGATGATGATTTTACGACTGTGGGAAATGAAATTGAGCATTTGCGTTATTATATTATTTTAAAGAGACAAGGGAAAACATCCTTTGATTTTGAACTGGATTATGAGGAGGAAACACTGGGCTGCCGGGTTGTGAAGCTGGTGCTTCAGCCTCTTGTGGAGAATGCCATCCTTCATGGAATCAGCGGGATAAAGGATGGGAAAGTGGAAGTAAATATATTCCGGGACGGGGAGACACTCAAGTATGAGGTAAAAGATAACGGGGCAGGGATTGATGTGGATGACATGAACCAACTGCTGGAACATGTGGAAACCAATAACAGGGGGCTGGGTATCAAGAATATGAATGACCGTATCAAACTTGCCTGCGGAGATGGCTATGGCCTGTCTTTTTACAACAGAGAGGGAAAAGGAGCGGTGATAACAGTGACACAGCCATTTAAGCCTGCGGTTCAGACATGCTCTGATACAGGGAGGGATATATGATTAAGCTGATGATTGTGGATGACGAGTCCAGTATTAGAAGAGGGCTAAAGCATTATATTGACTGGAATGCCTGGGGAATATCGCTGGAAGCGGAGGCGTCTGATGGAGAGGAAGCCTTCAGACGGGCTCTGGAGGTAAGACCGGATATACTAATCAGCGATATCCGAATGCCTGAAAAGGACGGACTGGAGCTGTGCAGCCTGCTTAGAGATGCGCTGCCCGGCCTGCGTATTATCCTGCTTACAGGGTATGACAGGACGGATTATCTTCATGCAGCCTTGCAAAATGGTGTGCATGATTATCTGCTTAAGCCTGCCAGCGCTGATAAAATTATCTCCAGTGTGCTTAAGTGCAAGGAGGAGATCGTGGAGGAGCAGAACAGGAAAGCCCAGAAGCTGACCCGGGATGCTTTGCTGGATGAAAGTATACCCATACTGCAGATGATGCTTATTAGTGACCTTCTCAAAGGCAATATGGAACAGAACAAAAGGCTGGTCCATCAGTCTAAAATGCTGGGCGTGCCTTTAGACGGTCCTGTCTTCCAGACGATGACCCTGCATGTGAGCAAGCAGAATGGGGACGAGTGCGGCTCACAGGTTGAGCAGGACATGATCTATTGGCAGCTAATACAAAAGATTGAGTCTATATGCGGGGGAGACAGGGAGTTTTTCTGTGAACTCGCACCGGAAGAATACTTTATATTAATAAATGCCGACAGCCCGGATAAGGCAGAACAGAGAACTTCTGATATGGCGGAGCGCCTGGTAGTGGAAATTGGCCATAATGACGGCCGGCATGTTGTAATCGGCATAGGCACCGCGGGGACCGGGCTTATGGCCATTGGAGAATCTTACAGGACCGCCAAGGAGGCGTTCCGGGCTTCGGCCTGGAATCGGAAAAAACAGATATTTTACTCGGATGAAGGTGCTGGCGGGAAGCTTTCCGCGGAGGCGCAGCTTACGCTGAAGCATGCTCTTTCAGCGCTTGCCACGGGACGTGACTGCACCGGAGATGTATCCCGCCTGTTCGGTATCTGCAGAAGGGAGCAGACAGATATTGGTGAATTGCGGCGCTGTCTGAGCCAGCTGATTGCATTTTACCGAGGGATGACAGCATCTGACCAGGGAGAGGGTCTGGGAGATTTTGAAGAATATCAGCTGGATGATTTCCTGTATGCTGAGGACCTGGAGAAATGGGTCAGGGACTACCTGGGAGCCTCCCGCAAAGGTGAGAACCGGTGGGGGGTCCACTCCCAATTGATTGCCAAGACCATTGCATATCTGAAAGTCCATTATCGTGAGGAAATCACATTGCAGACTTTGGCAAAAAAGATGTTTATATCCCCAAATTATCTGGGGCGTATTTTTCGGGAGGAGATGGGATGTAAGTTCAGTGACTGGCTGAATCATTACCGCATCGACTGCGCCATGGAATTGATAAAGACCACTGAGATGCGTACCATGGACATTGCCGAGGCAGTGGGTTTCGGTAATTATAAATATTTTTCAGTGTGTTTCACGAAATATGCAGGATGCTCCCTCAGAGATTTCCGCACTCAGAACAGAAGAGAATTGCCAGAATAAGATAAAATTATGAAAAAGGACACACTGCAATGTGCATTGTTGTCCTTTTTTTGTGAGTTGGACAGACATGCTGTGACAGGAGCTCATGCTGGAGTGTTGAAATTTTGGAAAGATAGTTGATTTTATGGATAATTTGAAAATTAGGATGGAGATGAAAAAAAACTGTTACAATCTGTGAGTTTTGTATAAAGAAAAATGGGCTTATAATAATGTCAACTGTAAATCAGAGGGACAAATGAAAGTCTCCTGTGATATTTAAGGAGGGCGGTACGAAAATGAAAAAAAGAATAGCAGCAACAGCAATCCTCACGGCAGCAGTTATGGCTCTGTCCGCTGGATGCGGACAAAAGGCGGCCCCCACGGAGGGGACCGGAGAAAACGCCGGTTCAGCTAAAGAAAAGGTGGAAATAGAATACTGGGCTCTGCCATATGGACCAAGCGACACATATGATCCGACGCTGCAGCGGATTGTGGACCAGTATAACGCGGAGGATCACGGTGCAACGGTAAAACTTCAGATTATGAGCTGGAGCGGCTTCATTGAGCAGATACAGACCGCTATTGCAGCCGGTTCACCACCGGATGTTACCACAGCTGCCTACTATGGCCTTATGAATTACGCGGCAATGGGTGAGGCGCTGGACCTGACGGAGCTGGTTGAGAAGTGGGAGGCTGAAAAAGATCCGATTGTGGATGATTTTCTGGATGGAATGCTGGAAGCAGGAATATACGAAGGAAAACAAATTGCCCTTCCCTTTCAGACAGACCCCAAAAACATATATTACCGCGCGGATATCCTGGAGGATGAACTGGGATTTACCAATCTTGACAAGGAAGTAAGCTGGGATAAGCTGTTGGAAATTTGTGCTGCTGTAAAGGAGAAATATGGTGACGAAGGGATGTTCCCGATCTCATTCTTTACACTGGACCAGGGAAGCACCAATGCCATGCTCAATGTAATGTTTACTAACGGAGCCAGTTGGATTTCCGCCGATGGAAAGGAGGGTGCGCTTGAAATGCCTGAGGTAATGGAATGCATGGGGCTCCTTAAGGAGATGCGGGACAAGGAATATTTTCCGGATGGTATGGTTTCTTACAACAAAGCAGACACAGAAAAGCTTTATGCGTCAGGAAAACTGGCCATGGTGTGGATAAGTCCGTTTACACATGTAAAGTCCAACGAGGAGATGTATAAGAACACCAAAATTATGGGTCCGGTCACAGGTCCCAGCGCGGATAAGCCAAGGGAAGTGGCATGGTCAGATGGAATCATGGGATTTGCACAGACAGAGCATCCTGAGGAGACAAAGGAATTCATAGAATGGTTCCTGAAGAACAATGAGCAGCTTTATATTGACGGCGGTGCTTCAGCCCTGCCTGCCCGCAAGAGTTTTTATGAAAATGAATTTTATAAGACAGACTGGATGATGGGGCAATATGCAAAATACAGGGATTATTATGTAGATCTAAACTGGCCGGCAGACAACTGTCCTCTTGCTACCAACCAGATTTTTGTCCAGAACATGCTGGGCAAGCCGATTGAAGCCATGCTGATGGGGTCTGACGATATGGCAGGAGAACTGAAAAAAACCAATGATGAGATGAACCGCGTGTTAGAGGAACTAAATTAATCCTATTAGAATGGAGGAGTATCCATGAAACGCTCCAGCTCTAAAACAGCAGTAAAATGGAGAAAGGAAAGCCGCCCATACCTGATGCTGATTCCGGCGGCCCTGGTCCTCCTGCTGATTAGTGTATATCCCGTTTTATACGGGATATATATGAGTATGACAAATAAAAATCTGCTCAGGCCAGGCCGGAATGATTTTATCTTTCTGGACAATTTCATAAAACTGGCACAGGACCAGGAATTTCTTGGAAGCCTGGGTTTTACCTTTGTATATACCTTTTCTGTTGTGGCTGTTTCCTATGTTGTTGGCCTTACTCTGGCCCTGCTGCTGAACCGTAAGATACGGTTCGGGGCACTTTTTAGGACTATTTTTCTTCTTCCCTGGGTAATTCCTGCCGTGGTGGCGGTCATCAACTGGACCTGGGTGCTCAATGACCAGGTGGGTATCATCAACATAACATTAAAGAAGCTGGGGCTGATTGAGAAACCGGTGCTGTTCCTTGGAGACTATTCCCTGGTGCGGTTTACTGTTATACTGGTCTCCGTTTGGAAGCAGATGCCATTTATGATGATTACCCTGCTGGCTGGACTGCAGAGCGTGCCGGCGGAGCTGTATGAGGCGGCTGAGATGGATGGGGCCGGGTTCCGGCACACGCTGACCGGTATTACGCTGCCTTTAATTAAGCCCATTAGCTTTATCAGTACGATTCTGACCTTTCTGTGGACCTTTAACACATTTGAAAATATCTGGCTGCTGACAGGGGGAGGACCAAACGGATACACATATACGCTTCCAATCCTGTCCTATTACACCGCATTTTTACGCCAGAATATATCCTATGCGTCCGCCATTGCGGTGGTTATGATTCTTGTACTTTTGCTTATAAGTCTGGTATATTTTAGAGTCCAGTTCAGGGAAAAAGAGAGGGGGTAACGGGAATGGTTGGCGGAAAAAAAAGAAAAATCAAAGATTTTCTGACATATGCAGTGCTGATACTGTTTGCCTGTATTTTCACACTGCCCACAGCAGCCATGGTTGGAACTGCATTTAAGGGGGATACCAGGGCGCTGTCGGATACCGGTCTGTTTCCGGCGCGTCCGGAGCTGACTGCGTTCAGGGCCGTTCTGCAGTCTGATTTCCTGCTTTCAGCCTTAAACAGCCTGAAAATAGGACTGATTGTTACGTGCCTGTGCATTATTCTGGCTGTCCTGGCCGGGTATGCCTTATCGCGGTATAAATCCCGCATGCTGGGCGGCTTCCAGATTGGGCTGCTGGTTTTGCAGATGTTTCCGCTTATGCTTATGCTGATGCCGCTTTTTATGATTTACAAAAAAATAAATGTGATAGATACTCATTGGTCATTGATTCTGAGCTATACTTCCCTGAACCTTCCGTTTTCAATCTGGATGCTGAAGGGATTCTTTGACACGATTCCTTATGAACTGGAGGAGTCCGGTCTCATAGATGGGTGCAGCCCGGCCCAGTGCCTTTTAAGGCTGGTATTACCTGTGGCAATGACGGGAATTGCTACAGTGGCTATTTTTACATTCCTTAATGTTTGGAATGAATATACATTTTCCAATATATTTGTCACATCACAGGATAAGATCACCCTGACTGTGGGGCTTCAGAAATACGTGTCCAAAAACCTGAATTCATGGGGACAGATGATGGCAGCTTCCACCCTGGGAATTATTCCTTCCATCTTGTTTCTGCTGTTTGCACAGAAACATATTGTGCAGGGAATGACTTCGGGAGCAGTCAAAGGGTAGGCGGACTGGAGAATAGTCAGGACAGTAAAAGGATTAGGGCTGGAATATAGTCAGGGCTGGAATAAAAAAAGAGAGAAGGAGGATACAAGTATATGATAGATTTATTGCTCACAGAGGGAACGGTTGTGACAATGGACCAGAAACGGCGTATCATTGAAGACGGCGCTGTGGCCGTGGATCAGGGAAAGATTCTTTTCGTTGGCTCCAGTAAAGAGGCAGAGGTGAAATTTCCCGAAGTGAGAAAAACCATAAATTGCAGGAACCACGCAGTTATGCCGGGCTTTGTGGATGTCCATGGACATGGGGGCCATGCCCTCATAAGAGGGGCGATTTTTGATACAAGCAACTGGATGGCGGCTGTAACCCAACTGTACAACCATTATGTCACAGATGATTATTGGTATTATGAGGGCAGGGTCAGTGCCCTGGACCATCTGAGGGCGGGCATAACCACCTCGGTGTGCATTATTGGCGCCCAGCAGCGCTGTGATGACCCTGTATTTTCCATTAACCACGCCAAAGGATATTCCGAGACAGGGTTAAGGGAAGTGGTCTGCACGGGACCAAGCCAGCCGCCGTGGCCCCATAAATTCAGCCGGATCATAGACGGAAAGCGTGTACTTATGGAAGTCAGCTACGAACAGGTAATTGAAAGTATGGAGACTGTCATACGCGAACTGAACCATAGCTGTAATGACAGAATCCGGGCCTTTGTATCGCCCTTCGGCCTGCTTCCCTCTACCAACTCATCCTTCCCTACTGAGTCAGATGTGATGTGGGCAGGACCAACGGAATTCGACCTGCACCAGCTGAAAGAAATGTGGCGCATTGCAGATAAATATGATACCAGGATCCATGCGGAGGCTTACGGAGGTTCCATCTATCAGATGCATAAGGCTGGTAAGCTTGCGCTGCTGGGGCCAAGGGTACATTTACAGCACACCTCTGGCTGCTCCTTTGATGAGCTTCAGATATTGGCAGACACAGAGACCCATGTGGGAGTAACCTTTCAGTCAAGTACAATGCTGATTCCCATGCTGTGGATGGGGGTAAAGACTGCTATCGGAACAGACGGGCCCAAGCTTTTAGGAAACGCGGATATGTTTCAGTCCATGCGCATGACTCAGAACAAGCATAAGGACGAGCTGACATTCAGCACCAACTTCATGTTCAATCTTCCGAGTGACAGGCTGCTTGAGATGACCACCATTGATGCCGCAGAGGTAATCGGGTGGGAGGATGATATAGGTTCCCTTGAGATAGGAAAAAAGGCCGATATTATCACCGTCAATCTGATGAATCCGCGGATGACGCCACGGTTTAACATCATTGATACGATGGTCATGTTGGGAAATGGAAATGACGTGGATAATGTGTTTGTAGACGGTGTGCACCTTCTGGAAAATGGAAAAGTTCTTTCCGTCGATGAGGAAAAGGTTCTGATGGAAGGGGATAAAGTGGCGCGGGAGTCACTGGAGAGGATTGGATATCAGAATTTCATTGACGGAAAAGAACATTTCTGGGGGAAGGTCAGGCGCTACGACAGCAGGCCTAAGTTTGATTTAGAGTGGCAGAGAAAAGATGGGGGATATTATTAAAATCCAATCCTGTCATTGAAGACAGAAAGTAGCAGCCAGGGTTGGGCGCACCGGGTGATCCCAGCCTCAACCAGAAGCAGGACGGCGGATACGACTGGACGGCAGGATGATTGTGTATGGGGACGGGCAAAGAGCAAAAGTGTATACATATGAAAAATAGTTGAAATATAAGAGGAGGCTAATATGGGAACACCACATAACAGCGCTGAGCCAGGAGAGATAGCAAGGACTGTTTTGATGCCAGGGGATCCATTTCGGGCGGAATTTATTGCAAAGAACTGGCTGACGGATGTAAAGCTTGTAAACCAGATACGTAATATATATGCATTTACCGGGAGATACCATGACACAGAAGTCACAGTAATGGCCAGTGGCATGGGGATGCCCAGCATAGGGATTTATTCCTATGAGCTGTTTGCACAATATAATGTGGATGAGATTATCCGCATTGGAACAGCGGGATCCTACTGCGACAGGCTGAAACTGTACGATGTCGTGCTGGCAGAGGGCTGCTGGAGCGAATCCAGCTATGCAGCCACTCAGAATGGGGATGCGTCGGATACCAAATATCCAGACCAGCAGCTCAACCAGATAATCCTGGACGCAGGCAACCTTGCCAATATCCAGATTAAACCGGCTAAAATCCATTCCAGTGATGTGTTTTACCGTCAACCGGAGATGGAAAGTTTTCGTGATTTTTATGAAAAGCACGGATGCGAATGTGTGGAGATGGAGAGCTTTGCCTTGTTCCATAATGCACAGGTTTTGGGAAAAAGAGCTGCCTGCCTTTTGACTATATCGGATTCCTTTGTGACCGGGGAAAAGACCAGTGCAGAGGAGCGCCGGTCAGCCTTTGGCAGTATGATGGAGGCTGCACTGAAGGCAGCAGAAATACTGGGGAAACGGCAGGCGGCAATGAAATGACTTTCTGAATGTCAGAAAGGCGGAGAATTAGGCGGATATCAAAATAGATAACATAAAAACGGGAAATTATCTTATTGTAGATTCTTTCCCGTTTTTTTGCGCAATACGAACTCTTCTTTCACTTAAATGTCCGGCTCCACCAATTTGTATTCCTGAAGTTTATGGGCCTGGAAGCGTATAGGGATTAAATTGGAAATTGGCCATTCCTACCCTGGGAAATGGACCTTAAATATAAATAATTTCAGAATAATGTAAGTTTGAAATGCTTTTTGAAATGGTTTTCCTGTATAATGGTTATAATTGGAAAAATAGACGCTAAAAGGCGGTACCATAGATGAATGAGATAAACAAAAATAACCTGGCGGTCAGGAATACATTATATGCCCGGACGCTGGGAACACTGGAGATACTTTATAATGGAGAGCCGTGGGAGCTGCCGATGTCGGTTAAGGGAAAGGTGATGCAGCTTTTCCTGCTCCTGATATGGGCTGGAGAAAATGGACTCAGCCGCGTAAAGCTTCAGGATTTTCTTTATGACAGAAGAAGTACGGATGCTGCAAATGCGCTTAGAATTACAACAACACGTCTGAGAAAAATACTTTCCCAGTCCGTTCTGCCTTTGGGAGAATATGTGGTGGTCGAAAAAAATACATATTATTTGAAAATGGGGAGAGTGGGGGGAGAACTTGAACTCCAGATGGACGCTGCTCTCATGGAAGATTATTATAACCGGGCTATGGAAACAGAAGATGAAGCTGCACGCCAGCTGCTTCTGGAACAGGCCTGCGGTCTTTACGGAGGAGAATTCCTTCCTGTTCTGTCCGGCGAGGTGTGGGCGGAATCTCTTCGGAGCCATTACCAGGATATTTATTTCAAAGGCGTGAGGGAAGCCTGCCGCCTGATGAAGCTCCATCGGGACCATCAGAAGATTGTGAGGCTGTGCGATGCCGCAACTGCGGCCTATCCCCTGGCAGAGTGGGCGGAGCAAAAGATTGGAGCTTTGTTGGCGTTAAAGCGGTATGGAGACGCGTTAAAGACATATGGTTATGTAACACAAAATCTGCTTGACGAGACCGGCAGCATTCCCTCGGATCACGTGCTGGCATATTTCAAACAGATTGGCAGCCAGATAGAGCATGTGAATGGCGGTCTGAAAGAGATCAGGGGGAATCTTGAGGAAAGGGACTGGTCGGCCGGAGCGTATTATTGTACTTATCCGGGATTTGTTGACTGCTTCCGTATGGTTATCCGGTCCGTGGAGCGGGGGAAACGCAGGGGATTTCTGATTGTATGCACGGTCCGGGACGGGAAAGATTGTCCGGTAGAGGATGGCAGGAAGCTTCAGGAGTATGAGGACGCTCTGTGTGAAGTGGTCCACAGTACCCTTCGAAGAGGAGACGTTTATACGAAGTACGGACCGGACCAGATTCTGATTCTGGCAAACGAACTGCGGGAAGACAAATGCCGTCTTGTTGAAAACCGTATTGTATCTGGAATGCGCAGAAGGTATGGGCAAAAGGTGAGTCTGCATATAGAAAACGTGAATCTGAAGGATTGGTGTCCGGGGGAAGAAAAAGGAAAAGAAGAAAAAAGGCGTGAAAAAACTGTAAGGAGAAGGCCGTGACCGCGCGTGTCTGTGTAAAATGGACAGGCAGATTTTCGCTCCGGCGGTCACTCTGTGCGTATAGAAATAGCAAGGGAATCTTGAAAAAGGTTCCCTTTTGGTTACATTTCAGTCACATATTGGAAAAAGTTGAAAATAGACATGAAATTGTGTTTCTTTGAAATGCTTTTTGAAATACCCCCTCCTATATTATATTACCATGAGTTGAGTAAAAGGTTGTATTTGTAAATATCAGGAGGTACTGGTTATGATAAAGAAAAATGTTATGAAAAAGCATTCACGCCATGCAGCGCTGCTGACAGCCATCGTGCTTGCTTTTTCTAATGTCGGAACATGTTTGAATGTGTCCCTGGCTCAGGAGATTACCAGTGATGACGGAGGCGACAGCACGGGAGGAAGCGGAAGTTCTGGTGAAAGCAACAGTTCCGGCGGAAGCAATAGCACTGGTGGAAGCAGTAGTTCCGGCGGAAGCAATAGTTCCAGCGGAAGCGACAGCTCCGGCGGAAGCAACAGTTCCAGTGGAAGCGACAGCACTGGTGGAAGCGATAGCTCAAGTGGTAACGAGAGCGGAGAAGGGACCGGAAGTGAAGGGGAAGGCGGAGAGACCGCCGGAGGCGAGAGCGGAGAAGGAACCGGAAGTGAAGGGGAAGGCGGAGAAACCGCCGGAGGCGAGAGCGGAGAAGGAACCGGAAGCGAAGGGGAAGGCGGAGAAACCACCGGAGGCGAGAGCGGAGAAGGAACCGGAAGTGAAGGAGAAGGCGGAGAAACCGCCGGAGGCGAGAGCGGAGAAGGAACCGGAAACAAAGGGGAAAGCGCAGAAGATTCTGGAATCGAAGGAGAAGAAGACGTCAATGGAGAAACAGGTGGCGTAGCAGGTGGCGGGGCGGCAGCTGGAGACCTGGCAGACAAAGAGGAAAAAGAGAAGGAATTTACAATCACCTATACGGTAAATCCGGAGGGTGCAGCTGAGGTTGAGGGTGATACCTTAATACAGGAGGGCGAGGAGTTATCTTTCACGGTTAAACCTGTGGATGGTTATGTGATTCAGATTGTAACAGCCAATGGATACGAGCTGGCTGCTGAAGCGGAAGAGGATACGGAGGGAGACAGCGGGCTGGCCGGTATGGCAACGTATGTAGTGACGGATATTGAGGAGAATCTGGATATTGAGGTTGAACTTCTCGAAACAGAGGAAACGGCTTCTGATACAGCAGCATTTATGGCAGAGATTGACGGAATTACAATTTTAGTGGAGCCGTTGGATGGTGAATTTGCCGCTTCGGTAAAATCGTTATCTGCAATTGCAATTGATGATGAAGATACCAGTTCTGTTATTAAAGGAAAATGTGCAGCGGATGGTTACGGCTCGGTTGAGGTTAGGGTATTTGACATAACCCTGGAGGATGAAAACGGACAGCCAGTTCAACCGGGATGTAATGTAAAGGTTTCATTTTCCGGCCTGGATATTCCAGAATCAGTTTCAAATGAGCGATCTGTAGAATCAGATAAAATTAGCGTGTATCACCTTGAGGATCAGGAAAATGATCTAAAAGTTAATGCTCTAAAATGTGATGTAAATGAAGGAGAGGGGACGGTTGCATTTGAAACCAGCCATTTTTCAGTATTTGCAATAGCATATCCGGATGGCAACGAATTCGGACATAGATATGTGCCTACATCATATTTATCATCATCAAGTACATTTGAGTATAGAAATAATTCAGAATATATAGTAATTGATACAACAAATAGCACTTTGAATCAAGTGCAGGGTGGGTATGATCTTACCGTAGATGCTGCAATCGCAGAAGATGCAGAGGGCCCCCTTACATTTGTGTTGAGTGACGCTTTTATGGAAGCAATGCGCAAATTTGGGGCGGACGAAGGAGTTATGCCAACGTATAAATTTAATTTAAATTTAAACCTGAAAAACAATTCCCAAATAAAGTATTTATATGAGGCAAACAGCCTATCGGTTCAAACTCCCGAATCAAATGTTGATACATCCTTTTCAGGAATGGATGTGACGATCAAAGGATTTGACGGACAGATAATTGACCGTACTTATGGAGCGTACCGGGTTCAAAACAACGCTATAAAGGATCTGTTTGGCAAAACAAAAATAAATTTTGAAGACATGCTGACTATTTATGATGTCTTATATGAAAAAGGATATGATGGCGATTACCCTTTAACGGATTATTATAAGAATTACTATCACACAGATGATTTAAGTACTGTATTTGGCAATTTATCAATGGAAAGTGTGGGTAATAACGGCACATTTGATTTAAGCGGTACAATTGACGAAGTGGCAGCTAAGTATGACGGTACTTATCCCTACTTTGACTTCGCTAATATTTTCACATCAAAAAGTAAACTTAAAGCGCGGCTTTATGAGGTGGAACCGGAGCTTGGAAGTCTTTTATATGACACTTTTTATAAGGAATTATTTGGTGTGACATTTGGTGAGAGAACAGGATATGATACCCCCCTTGCACTGTTTATGGATCATGATACCAGCGAATGGCAGAGCGCGGATGCAAGTTTTGCAGATACACTGGGCGACGGATTATCCAGTGGGGAAAGCTGTGACTTTACTTTGGGAATGTTTTTCCATCCCAGAATGGGAAATGCATATCAGGGTTACAATTGTGGATACTATACTGCAATTACTTTAGTACCAGAAAACACCACCCCTCCGACTCCCCCAACCCC
>ERZ835762.529-NODE-529-length-39616-cov-10.871742_pt1 | contig 39616 bp, 40 predicted proteins | sample MGYA00519687_ERZ835762 | MGnify/ENA primary metagenome ERZ835762 (study PRJEB31850, sample SAMEA3708783) | human gut metagenome | biome: human gut; feature: human-associated habitat; material: faeces | place: China | collected 2014 ... | reverse complement strand
ACAATCCGGGCTGAGTTCCCTTTCAGTGATCTACTATTCCGCGCAGCTATTTAGTTCATCAAAATAGAAAAATGGTGATGATGACAGAAAGTCTTTCGGGTGGTTACCGTGTCCGATTACCACACGTTGCCCTATAGAACAGAATGAGCCGATGACTGTGCCGATGCAATGTACATGTGTGTCAGGAGCAGCATAGGTGTAACGCCCAACGTGCTGGATCTGAGGGGGCGCAAGTTGAAAAGGAGTTGAAATTAGCTTCTGCTTTCTAAAGCAATTGACGTACTGTTCCCACAAATTATGAGGATCTGCTACAAAGGGTTCAGGCTGAGGAGGATTAGCTTCCTCCCACAAAAGTTTTTTAAGGAGGTCACGGACCTCTTTTTTTGGATGTATATATGAACCAAGCCACCGTTTATAATGCCTATAACGAGTGATATGTTCTCTAGGTTCAATATCGATCTTAGGAGGTTTCGGTAATTGAGTTCGCTCGATATTTTCAAGCATTAAATTAATATCGTAATCGGTATGACATTTTATAAAGTTAGTAATATGAGCAATTTTATGAATGTTTGAGCCTTGCTCAAAATATCCATTAACGAAGAAAAGAGCTCTGCGCTTGATGAAGGGGCAATTATCTTCAATAAGAACACGATCAGCGCAACTTATGACAAAATTGTACGGAGATATATTCGAGTATTTCTCCGACGGTGAGAAGCTAGCGAAAGTGTACCCTCTGGAAGAGAAATAAGGTGTTTGAGCCAATTCATGGAGGTTAACTGAGTCAAGATAGCTTTCGATTTTTGGCAGTTGTTGCCAGTAATTACGGAAGTCCTGCGTTGACGTGAGAGATTGACGATACGCCACAAAATAGGATTGGAGATGCTCAATATCGCTTTGGCCTTTGACCTTTTCATTATAACCAGCAAGTCCCCAGAAATCGCAAGGCGTAGAATCCATCTTCGAGAAGAAGTCAGAAAGAGAGAAAACAGGACCAAATAAAGTGAAGTTCGTAACTAGAACTTCCTCAAATGAGCTTAGGTAGTCATAACCGACATGATCAAATACAGCTTTGTAAGCTCCTGCATCTAGGCCAATATTTTCACGAATTATTAACTGATTAGAAACGGAACGAAGTTTTCTGTATCCGAGAGGATTAACTTCTCCGTTTACAACTACTATAATTTGGGATGAATGTTCACCTAACGCCTTTATCGAGTGTAAAACATAGTCATCAACAATACCATCAGCATCCCAAAAAAAGTAGACCAGCAATCGATTAATACTTTCTGTGTGTGGAATAGTGATCAAGTTTTCCATAATATTATCCAATACTTAGCTAAGGCCAAGCCCTGTCCAAAGACTAGTAGGTTAGTCAAAAAATTTTTTTGTGTGAAAAAGTATTCTACACCGAAACAGGTACCAAATAAAAAGGCTGAACGCCAATTTTTGAAATTTTGTTTTCCAGAATTTCTGTTTTTATCTGTGCATGCAACAGGTGCATGGTTTTGCATGCGTCAGGGTTGCTCGTTCTGGCAATGAGCCGCCAGAGCTGGCGCGGGTCCAGAGTATTCGTGCAACTGCATCAAAACCGCCCCATAAAGCGGGCAGGCGTGGCGGGGAAAGCATTGCGCGCCAGCGGTGGTGCGTAATAATAAAAAATATCGTCTGAGCGCGTCGTGATGGCGCGGTCGTGGTCGCTGTCGGCTCGTTGGTGGTTGTGTGTGGTCGTGCGCGCATGGCGCGTCTGAGGCGTGATGGTGGCGGGGTATGAAAAAGCCGCCATGCTGGCGGCTTGAGGAGGATTATTCCGGGTTGTCGAGGGTGTACTCTTTGAATCTGATGACCTCCATGCCGAGCCAGTCGTTTACCTCCCTGAACCTGTCCTGCAGGGGTGACAGCTCGTTACGTACAAAAACCTTTGCCACCTTCTCAACGTCGCCGAGTGAACCGATATTCTCGGGCTTGCCGCCCATGAGCTGAAACGGCACGCGGTGCGCGTCCATCAGGTCGGCGGCGCTGGCTTTCTTGATGTTGAAAAAGTCATCCTTTGTGGCGACCTCGCTCAGTGGCACGATTTTTATGCCGTCCGGTTTTCCGCCGGGGGCGTAGAAAAACAGGTTCTTAAAGTTGCCGAGCCCTTTCGAGTTGCGCATCGCCTCGCGCAGCGATTCGACGTCGGTCGCGCTCTGCGCCGGGTCAGTCACATACATGATGTAACCCGCGTGCGCGCCGTTCTGATAATACTTGCGGCGGAACAGCGTCGCAGATTCATTCAGCCAGGCGGAATTAAGCGCGCTGAGATATTCGGGTAGGCCGTAAATCTCCTGATTAATGTCGGGCTCCAGCAGGTGAAACACGGTATCAGGCGCGAACTCATGCGGTAGAGTGAAGTTTTCCACAAACCAGAATATAGAATCGTCGACCCCTCTACGGGTGTATTTGGCCGGTGAGGCCAGCAACTTGATTAACTGCCCGGTGACGCTGTGGCGCTGCTCAAGAAAGGCGTTGCCGAATACCAGATAGTCGAGCGCAAAACGGCTGAAATCCTGACGGGAAAGCAGTGGGTGCGGAATGTAGGTGCTCGCGAGCACGTTGCGCTTAACGTAAATCGGCGAGCTGTGATGCACGGCAGAGCGCAGGCTCTTTGCCAGCCCGGAGAAGCTGACCGGCGGCTCGTACCATTTGCCGTTACTGATGCACTCGACGTAATCCAGAATATCGCGCTTATCGAGCACCGGCACCGGCTCGCCGAAGGTGAACGCCTCCATTTTCTGCGGGGCGCTGGCCGTCATGGCGACTGCTTTGCGTGGCTTGCGCTTGCTCATGCTTCCACCTCACCCGCTGCAACAGCGAAAGACCAGTCGCAGCCAAACAGCAGACGATAATCATCGTTGCTGTATTCGCGTTTAATTTCCTCAGGCGCAAAGAGATTGCACCCGTTCTGGCATGCTGCATCCAGAGTGACCGACTGACGCCAGACGCCATCCGTGCAAAATACGCTGTCGCCGGTATTGATTAGCGGTGACGGTCGGTGATTGCGGAACGTGCCATTCCATACCCGGAAAGCGTCATGATTATCAGAGGGAGAGGTGAACATTGTCAGGCTGTGGCGCTTATGACAGGTGATACCCGCCGCGACTTTTGCCGCATTTCGCGGGTTACTGAACCACCCGAACTCATCAAGGTAGACGTTACCCGCCAGTGCGGCGCAATGGGATTCCTCGCCGACAAAGCTGATAACCGCACCGTCGTCGAGCTGCAGGCTGTGGCCGTTGCTCGTCAGGCGGACGCCGACGCGCGCTGAAAGGTTATTCATGTACATCAGCGCCACGCGCGCATGCTCAACGGTGTGAGCAAACCAGACCTGATTATCTCCCGTTGTCAGCGCATCGAGCAGCGCCTCGCGACTAAAGAGCTGCGTTGCGCCAATCTGGCGCGATTTGGTGATACTGCGGTCGATATTGAGTTTCCCGACACGCAACCACGTTGCCTGATAGTCAAAGCTGTCATTGTGCAGAATATCGGCCATTGCCTGAATCTGGCTTTGTGAGAAAACGTTATTTTTCATTAATTAAACTCCAGAATAGATTTAGGCTGCATGCCGCTACCGGCGGAAAGCGGTTCGTTTAACAGGGCGTGCATGGTCGCCCATGCGATATCGGCGTGACTGGCTTCCTCGGTGCGGCTGGCCTCGTAGGTCGCGCTGCGCCCGCTGCTGGTCATGGTTTTGCGGATGGACATAAAAGACTGCGTGACGTCGGTTGCCCCGGCGTCGTACTCCAGACAGCCGCGGCGAATGGTGTCTTTTGCCTTGAGCACCATTGCGGTTTTCATTTCCGGCGTGTAACGGATGCCGCGTGCCGCCGGGTAGAATGAGCGCACCAACTGGAATACGCCGAGACCGAGGCCGGTCGCGTCAATGCCGATGTATTCGACGTTGTATTTCTCGGTAAGCCCACGGATGCCCTCGGCCTGAGCGGCAAAGTCCATTCCTTTCCACTGGTGACGCTCCAGCATGCGGAACTTGCCACCCGAGACCACCGGCGGCGCAAGCACGACGCACCCGGCGCTGTCGCCGGTGTGTGACGGGTCGTAGCCAATCCAGACAGGGCGCGAGCCGAACGGATGGTCGGCGAACGGGGCAAAGTCCTCCCATTCTTCCATCACATCGACCATGCATCGCTGCAGCTCCTCGAACGGGAATACCGACGCTTTATCGTCGACAAACTCGCACATAAACAGGTTCTTAAAGTCCTCATCACTGTTTTCGCGTTTGAGCTGGTCGAGGTCGAACAGGGTGCAGCCACCGGCAAGGGCGTCCTCAATGGTGACAATCTGCCGCCACTGGCCATCGTCGCAGAGCTGGCCACCGGCGAGCGCATTGTGACTGATGTCGATTTCGATGCGGTCGGCAATCCGGCTGCGCCCCTTGTTGAACAGCTCGCCAGACCAGAAGGGGTAAGCGCCGTGCGCCAGCGTGGAAGGTGTAGAAAAGTAGGTTGAGCGCAGGTGCTTCTGCGAGGCCATGCCCGAGGCGACTTTGCGCAGCTTCTGAAAATTCGGGATCCAGAATATTTCATCGACATACAGGTCGCCGTTATGGCTTTGTGCGGTGTTGGAATTGGTACCGAGAAAAATCAGCTTTGCGCCGTTATTGCCGATGACAATCGGGTCGCCGGTCAAATCGACGTCGACCAGCCGCGCAAACTGGATGATGTACTCGCGGAACACGTAAGCCTGCGTTTTACTGGCCGACAGAAATATCTGGTTGTGGCCGGTCTTGAGCGCGCGCAGCAGCGCCTCGCGGGAGAAATAGAACGTCGCGCCAATCTGGCGGGATTTGAGAATATCGCGAATACGGTGCGCCAGCCCTGCGCGGTACCACTGCAACTGGTACTCGAAAGACTGGTCGAAAAATAGCGCCTCCAGTTTTTCGATAGCCTCGTCGCTGAAAAAGTTCTTTTTCGGCTTCTTGCGCTCACCCTTGTTGCGGTTGGCGACATTGGGGTTTAGGTCGACCTCGTTGCCGGTCTGGCTGTAGCGGTTAACGCGCGCCAGTCGCTCAATCTGCCGCCCGAGCAGGTCAATCTCTTTGAAGTCGCCGCCTGACTTTTGCGGCTTGGCGATGAGCTGAATCAGCCTGGCCTCAAGGCTGCTTTCGACGCGGGAAATCGGTGCGATGCCGTCCCAGCCGTCGCGCTGCTTCCAGCTCTGCACGGTCGGGCGCTTGACCTGCAGCATTTCGGCAATCTGTGGCACGGAAAAGCCCTGCCAGTAAAGCAGCGATGCCTGCCGTCGCGGGTCATGCAACAAGGTTGTATCGGTGGAAATGGTCATTGATGCCTCGCCGTAGTGGATTCAGGGCAAGGCTACTTAATGGCCGTCAGTGATTCGCTAAGGTGCTGTTGTGTGGGCGGTTGTCCAGTCGTCATTGGTGGTCTGGTGTGTCCTGAGTCTGGAAACTGGCGGTGACCAGTAACCCCAACCTCAGGACTCCTGACAATGGCAAAAAAAGTCTCAAAGTTCTTTCGCATCGGCGTCGAGGGTGATACCTGCGACGGGCGCATTATCAGCGCCAGCGATATTCAGGAAATGGCCGAAACTTACGACCCGCGCGTCTACGGTTGCCGTATCAACCTCGAACACCTGCGCGGCCTGCTGCCCGATGGCGTATTCAAACGTTATGGCGATGTGGTCGAACTGAAAGCCGAGAAGATTGACGACGATTCTGCGCTTAACGGCAAATGGGCGTTGTTCGCTAAAATCACCCCGACCGATGACCTCATCGCGATGAATAAAGCCGCGCAGAAGGTCTACACCTCAATGGAAATTCAGCCGAATTTTGCCAACACGGGCAAATGCTACCTCGTCGGCCTTGCGGTCACCGATGACCCGGCGAGCCTCGGCACTGAATACCTCGAATTCTGCCGCAACGCGAAGCACAACCCCCTGCAGCGCTTTAAGGCCAACCCTGAAAACGTCTTTTCCGCCGCCACGCTGGCCGAGCTGGAATTTGAAGACGTTCCCGACACAGTGCTCAACAGCCTGGCCGATAAGGTGAAAGCCATTTTCAGCCGTAAGCAGGTCAGCGACGACGTGCGCCTGAATGATGTGCATGAGGCGGTGACCACCGTCAGCGAACATGTGCAGACCAACCTGACCAAACAGGACGAGCGCCTTTCCGCTATGGAAACCGCGTTTGCCACTTTCAAACAGGAGCTGACCGGCAAGGTTGAAGAAACCAGCCAGGCATTTTCCGCCCTGAAAACCACCCTCGACAAAACCGAAAGTTTCAGCCAGCCGCGACGCACAAAAGCCAGCGGCGGTGGTGGCGATGAGCTGCTGACCGACTGCTGATAAAACGCAGACCGAAACCGGGCGGCAACCCCGCCCGATGCTGTGACTAACTGATTAATTCAAACAGGAAATACTATGCGTCAGGAAACCCGTTTTAAGTTCAATGCCTATCTGACTCAGCTCGCCAAACTGAACGGCATCAGCGTTGATGACGTCAGCAAAAAATTCACCGTCGAGCCGTCCGTCACGCAAACGCTGATGAACACAGTGCAGGCGTCATCCGCATTTTTGCAGATGATTAACATTCTGCCGGTCGCAGAAATGAAGGGCGAGAAAATCGGCGTCGGTGTGACCGGCACAATCGCCAGCACGACCGACACCTCGGGCGACAAAGAGCGCCAGACCGCAGATTTCACCGCGCTTGAGTCCAACAAGTACGAGTGCAATCAGATTAACTTTGACTTCCACCTGACCTACAAACGCCTCGACCTGTGGGCGCGTTTTCAGGACTTCCAGCGCCGCATCCGCGACGCCATTGTCCAGCGTCAGGCACTGGATTTCATCATGGCCGGGTTCAACGGTACCACCCGCGCTGATACCTCAGACCGCAGCAAAAACCCGATGCTGCAGGATGTGGCCGTCGGCTGGCTGCAGAAGTACCGCAACGAAGCTCCGGCGCGCGTGATGAGCAAAATCACCGCTGAGGACGGTACCGTTATTTCTGACGTGATTCGCGTTGGCAAAAACGGCGACTATGAGAACCTCGACGCGCTGGTGATGGACGGTACCAACACCCTGATTGACGAGATTTATCAGGATGACCCGAAACTCGTTGCCATCGTTGGCCGTAAGCTGCTGGCTGACAAATATTTCCCACTGGTCAACAAACAGCAGGAAAACACCGAGTCGCTCGCGGCGGATATCATCATCAGCCAGAAGCGCATCGGTAACCTGCCAGCCGTGCGCGTGCCGTACTTCCCGGCGAATGCGGTATTCGTGACCACGCTGGAAAATCTCTCTATCTACTTCATGGATGAGAGCCACCGCCGCAGCATTGATGAGAACCCGAAAAAAGACCGCGTGGAAAACTACGAGTCGATGAACATCGACTATGTGGTCGAGGCGTATGCCGCCGGGTGTCTGCTGGAAAACATCACCTTGGGCGATTTCACCGCACCTGCAGCACCGGAAAGCGGAGAGTAAGCCTATGACGAGCCCCGCACATCGTCACATGATGCGGGTCTCGGCCTCTCAAGCCGCGCAGCGGGAAAAAGCCCCGCTGCGCCACGCAACCGCCTATGAGCAGATGCTGGTAAAGCTGGCCGATGACCGCCGCACGTTGAAAACCATCCGTTCAAACGAACTGAAAGCCGCGAAAAAGCGCGAGCTGCTGCCGTTCTACGCGCCGTGGGTCGCCGGTGTGCTGGCTGATGGCCGTGGTGCGCAGGATGACATTGTCATGACCGTCATGCTGTGGCGACTCGATGCCGGTGACGTTGCTGGCGCGCTGGAGATTGCGTCCTACGCGCTGAAATACGGCCTCACCTCTGACCATCGCCGCACCACGCCTTACATGCTGGTTGAGGAGGTGGCGCTTGCCGCGCTGCGCCTGCGCGATGCCGGTGAGCCTGTCGACCTCGCATTACTGCTGACCACCCTCAGCCTGACCGACGGTGTTGACGTTCCCGATATGGTGCGCGCTCGTCTGCATAAGGTGACTGGCCTGACCCTGCGCGATGCCGGTCAGGACGCCGAAGCGCTGGCGCAGTTTCAGCGCGCAATGCAGCTCGACCGCAATGCCGGTGTGCGCAAAGAGATTGAGCGACTGGAGCGGGCATTGAAGCCTAAGCCCGATGCCGCACCCCGTAAAACGACTAAACCGCGCACGCGCACACCTGCCACCAAACCGGCGGCAAAGCGCGGGCGTCCACCAAAGGCGGTAAAAACCGCCGGTTAACTCAACGCTCCCCGAGCCGGGCGGCACGCCGGTCAAAGCGGGTTTTGACCCTGACGGCGACCGGCGTCCACCGCCCAACCTAATGAGGTTGTCATGACGACAGTAATACTGAATCAGCCCGACGAACCGCAGGACGTACCGGGCGTGGTGATTCCCGCACCGGAGACGGGCGACGCAGTGATTAAAAACACGTTCTTTTTCCCTGATGTGGATCCGAGGCGGGTGCGAGAGCTGATGCGCCTTGAGCAGACGGTTTCCGATGCGCGCCTGCGCAACGCCATCAAGACCGGCATGGCGGAAACCAATGCGGAGCTTTACGACTACCGGCTGCGCCAGATTGCCGCCGGGTTTTTGACACTGGCCGACGTGCCTGAGGCCGAGGAAATCGACGGCGAGAATGTACGCGTTTTCCACTACCTGAGCGCCGTGACGGCAATGGCGACCGCCACCCTGTACGAACGTTATCGCGGGGTTGAGGCAACCGGCAAGGGCGACAAAAAAGCAGACAGCGTCGAAACCACCATTGATGACCTGTGGCGGGATATGCGCTGGTCGGTCTCGCGCCTGCAGGACAAGCCGCGCTGCATCGTGGGTCAGCTCTGATGAAAGTCTACGCGATGCAGGGCGACACCCTCGACGCGCTTTGCGCCCGATATTACGGGCGCACTGAGGGCGTGGTCGAGACGGTGCTGCAGGCTAATCCCGGCCTGTCTGAGCTGGGCGTCATTCTGCCGCATGGCACGGCGATTGACCTGCCCGACGTTGAAACCTCACCCACGGCGGAGACCCTGAACCTATGGGACTGAGTATGGAAAAAATCACCACGTTTATCGCCTACTGGCTGGCCGTGGGTCTGGCGTATTTCGGGGCAATGTCGCCCGAAAAGCTGGCGCTGTATGTGGGTAGTCTGTGCGCCATTTTTACGGCGGCGGTGAATTTCTGGTACCGGCGCAAAACCTTTCGTTACCTGACCGAAATGGGAATCGACAAAGGGGTGACCCGTGAGCTCAATCGTTAAACGTTGCAGTGTGGCCGCAGTGCTGGCGCTGGCGGCACTGATGCCTGATTTTCGTCTGCTGAATACCTCGCCTGATGGTCTGGCTCTGATTGCAGACCTCGAAGGGTGTCGCCTGACACCTTACCAGTGCAGCGCGGGCGTGTGGACGTCAGGCATCGGCCACACTGCCGGGGTGGTACCGAAACGCGATATCACCGAGCGCGAAGCGGCGGCAAATCTGGTCGCAGACGTGCTGAACACCGAGCGCCGTCTCGCGGTCTGCGTGCCGGTCACCATGCCGCAGTCGGTTTACGACGCGCTCGTCAGTTTCTCTTTTAACGTCGGCACCGGCGCGGCCTGTCGCTCTACGCTGGTCTCTTACACCAAGCGTCATCAGTGGTGGCAGGCATGCGACCAGCTCACCCGCTGGGTGTACGTCAATGGCACTAAAAACAAAGGGCTGGAAAACCGCCGCGAGCGGGAACTGGCGTATTGCATGAAAGGAGTAACCCAATGAAAAAATATTTACGTTCCCTGATGTTCGATGTCCTGCTGGCACTGGTGCTGCTTTGGGGGCTGGCATCGCCGCAAAGCGCCGCCGTCAACTTTGTTGCCGCATGGGCGCTGTTTGGCAGTTTTATCTGCATTATGGCGAGCCTCGCCGGGGTGGTTGCTTATGAGCACTGGCTGCGAAATACGGGCAAAAGTATTCCCGTCAATCCAGACCTGATGAGGGTATTCCGCGCCGTCTTTTGCCGTAAGCCCTCTCAGGGGCGTCGGGCTTGGTCTCTCATTATTTTCTCTGTTACCACGGGCTGTCTGCTTGGGGCTGGCTGGATCCTTACGGCTTTGATTTACCTGATTTGCGTGCTGACCTTTAAGGCCGTTCGAAAGTCTTACCGCCAACGCATTGAGGGGGCTGGTCTGTGTCCAGAGTCATTGTGATGTTTCTGGCCTCTGCGCTGGTGCTGGCTGTGCTCGGGCTGCTGTGGTTGCGGCATGAGAACGGCAATTTATCCCGCTCCTTTGAGACGGCAAACCGCGTCGCGAGCGAACAAAAGACGACGATTGGCATGCTAAAAAATCAGCTCAGTGTTGCCGGTCAGCTTGCCAGACGTAATGAATCTGCGCAGGTGGCACTGCGCGAACAGCTCGCAAAGGCCAGCGAGGAAGCAAGCCGCCGCGAGCAGACGATAACGAGGTTACTTAATGAAAATGAAGCCTTTCGCCGCTGGTATAACGCTGCTTTACCTGATGTTGTGCGTCGGCTGCACACCCGAGCCGCCTGCGCCAGCGCCGGTGATTGTGGTCAGCGGATGCCCGAGGGTGAGCCTTTGCCCGATGCCGGAAAGTGACCCGAAAACCAATGGCGACCTGAGCGCGGATATCCGCCGTCTTGAGGGCGCGCTGACCGCCTGCGCGCTGCAGGTCAAAACCGTCAAACACTGTCAGGATGAACTCGATGCAGAAGCACAAAAGCCTGCGCAAAGCGCTGATTAACGCCGTGCCGCAGCTCAGGAATAACCCCGATATGCTGCGCCTGTTTGCCGACAACGGCCATATCGATTCCCGGCTGGCGAGCTCGCTGTCGTTCGAAAAGGTGTACGTGCTTAACGTGGTGGTGACCGACTTCACAGGCGACCTCGATTTGATATTCGTGCCGGTGCAGGCGTGGCTGCGTGAACATCAGCCGGACATTATGACCACTGACGACGGGCGAGAAAAAGGATTCACCTGGATTATTGATATCAATAATGACGATTCTCTCGATATCAGTATCAGCCTGAGGCTCACCGAGCGCACGCTCGTCAAAGAGGTCGACGGCGCGCTGTATGTCAGCTATGCCACTGAGCCGCCGCTGCCTGAGGCGGTGACGCCCCCGGTCGAACTGTACGTCAACGGCGAGCTGGTGAGTAAGTGGGATGAGTGAGTTAACCGCGCTGCAGGAACGTCTTGCCGGTCTGATTGCCAGCCTGTCACCGGCGGCACGTCGGCAAATGGCGGCTGAGATTGCGAAAAAGCTGCGTACCAGTCAGCAACAGCGCATCAAGCGCCAGCAGGCACCAGACGGCACCCCGTATGCCGCACGTAAGCGCCAGCCGGTGCGGAGCAAGAAAGGCCGCATTAAGCGCGAAATGTTCGCCAATCTGCGTACTAACCGCTTTATGAAAGCCAAAGGCAGCGACAGTGCGGCAGTGGTGGAGTTTACCGGCAAGGTGCAGCGAATGGCGCGGGTGCATCAGTACGGGCTCAAAGACCGGCCAAACCGCAACAGCCGGGATGTGCAGTATGAGGCGCGTCCGTTGCTCGGTTTCACCCGCGACGATGAGCAGATGATTGAAGACGTCATTATCAGGCACCTCGGCAAATAAATATTGTGTGAACCACCACCGAAGCCGCGCAAATTGGCGCGACTCCAGACCAGAGGCATCCTTGCAATATGAATACGTTATCCACGATACAGGAGCTCGCGCGCGCGATTCGCAACCTCATCCGCTCAGGCGTGGTGACTGAGGTCGATACCGTGCAGGGGCTGTGCCGCGTACAAAGCGGAGGGATCCAGACTACATGGCTGAACTGGCTGACCACCCGCGCTGGTCGTTCGCGGACGTGGTGGGCTCCCTCGGTCGGTGAGCAGGTTCTGCTGCTGGCAATCGGTGGCGAGCTTGATACCGCTTTCGTGCTGCCGGGTATTTACTCCGACGATAACCCCGCCCCGTCTGCCTCGGCGGATGCGTGGCATGTGGTTTTCCCTGATGGTGCGGTCATTGAGTACGAGCCCGAAACCGGCGCGCTGACGGTCAGCGGCATAAAAACGGCTGACGTGACGGCATCGGAGTCCATCACCGCAACCGTGCCGATGGTAATGGTGAAAGCCTCGACCAGTATCACTCTCGACACCCCTGAGGTGATTTGCACCAATAAGCTGACGACGGCAACGCTTGAGGTGCAAAAGGGCGGCACGATGAAAGGCAACATTGAACATACCGGCGGGTCTCTGTCATCTAATGGCAAGGTGCTCCACACCCATAAACACCCCGGCGACAGCGGCGGGCAAACGGGAGCACCGATATGACAGCGCGTTATCAGGGTATGAACCGAAATACCGGCCTTGGCATCAGCGACACTGAGCATATCAGCCAGAGCATGCGCGATATTCTGCTGACGCCGGTCGGCTCGCGGGTGATGCGTCGTGAATATGGCTCGCTTCTATCGGCGCTGATTGATATGCCGCAAAACCCGGCGCTCAGGCTGCAGATTATGGTGGCGTGCTATTCGGCGATCCAGAAGTGGGAACCGCGCATCAGGCTTACCTCTGTCAGCTTTGAGACCGGCGACGCTGGCGAGATGTATGTCGATATTACCGGGATGCGTACCGATACCGGTGCGTCAGTTTCAACCACTGTTTCACTGAGTTAAATCACTATGGCAACCGTTGACCTGAGTCAGTTACCCGTTCCCGACGTGGTTGAGGAACTGGACTATGAAACCATCCTTGCGGAGCGCATTGCGACGCTGATTTCGCTCTATCCCGAAGACCAGCAGGAGGCCATTGCCCGGACGCTCACACTTGAGTCAGAGCCTATTGTTAAGCTGCTGCAGGAAAACGCCTACCGTGAAGTTATCTGGCGACAGCGGGTGAACGAAGCCGCACAGGCGGTAACGCTGGCCTATTCCGCCGGTAACGACCTCGACGTCGTGGCCGGGAACAATAATACCGAACGCCTGACCATCACCCCGGCGGATGACACCACCATCCCGCCGAAACCTGCCGTTATGGAGTCTGATACCGACCTGCGCTTGCGTACACAACAGGCGTTTGAGGGGTTGAGCGTGGCGGGTCCGGTCGGTGCATATGAGTATCACGGTCGCAGCGCCGACGGGCGGGTCGCTGACGTCTCGGTCGCAAGTCCGTCGCCTGCCTGCGTGACGATTACCGTGCTATCCCGCGAGGGTGACGGCACTGCCAGCCCTGAACTACTGGCGATTGTTGATAAGGCGCTGAATGCCGAAGATGTGCGCCCGGTGGCCGACCGGGTGACCGTCCAGTCAGCCGAGATTGTGCCGTATCAGATTGACGCCACGCTCTACGTTTACCCCGGTCCCGAATCTGAACCCATCAGGCAGGCATCAGAGCAGAAATTGCAAAGCTATATCAGCGCGCAGCGTCGACTCGGGCGTGATATCCGTCTCTCAGCCATTTATGCGGCGCTGCATGTTGAGGGGGTGCAGCGTGTCGAGCTGGCATCACCACAGGCCGACATTGTGCTGAGTAAGTCTCAGGCGTCGAACTGTACCGAGTACCAGATAGCTATCGGGGGTTCGGATGAGTGACCGGCTGTTACCCGTTGGCTCGTCGCCGCTGGAGGTCGCCGCCGCTGCCGCACTCTCTGAAATTCAGCGCGTGCCGGTACCGCTGCGCACCCTGTGGAACTGGCGCACCTGCCCGGTAAACCTGCTGCCGTATCTGGCGTGGGCGCTGTCGGTCGACCGGTGGGACGAGAAGTGGCCGGAGACAACAAAGCGCAGCGTGTGTGCATCCTCGTTTTTCGTCCATCAGCACAAAGGCACCATCAGCGCATTGCGTCGGGTTGTTGAGCCGCTCGGCTTTCTGATTGAGGTGCGCGAGTGGTGGCAGCTCGACGAGGAGCCAGGCACATTCCGCCTCGTTGTCGGTGTGCTCGACAGTGGCATCACTGACGAAATGTATCAGGAGCTTGAGCGCCTGATTGAAGACGCCAAACCGGCAAGTCGTCACCTGACAGGGCTGGCTATCAGCCTGAGTGCGACCGGCGAGCTGTACGTCGGCGCGGGATGCTACGACGGCGACGCGCTGACCGTTTACCCCTACACCCCCGAGGAAATTGTCGTCGGCGGTGAATATTACCCGGCCTCGGCCATCCATTTGATTGATAACCTGAGAGTGAACGCATGACCGCAAAATATTTTGCCATTCTGACCAATCAGGGCGCGGCGCGGCTGGCAAACGCGGCGGCACTCGGTACCAAACTCAACCTGACGCAGATGGCCGTCGGTGATGCGAATGGTACGCTGCCGACCCCTGACCCGGCGCAGACAAAGCTCATTAATCAGAAGCGCATCGCGCCGCTGAATATGCTGACCGTTGACCCAAACAACACAAGCCAGATTATCGCGGAACAGATTATTCCAGAGAATGAGGGTGGTTTCTGGATCCGCGAAATTGGTCTCTACGATGATGAGGGGATTCTGATTGCCGTGGCAAACTGCCCGGAAACTTACAAGCCGCAACTGCAGGAGGGGAGCGGCCGCACGCAGACCATTCGCATGATTCTGATTGTGTCGGGCACGTCGGCCATCACCCTGAAAATCGACCCGGCGGTTGTGCTCGCAACGCGGCAGTATGTCGACGACAAGATTATCGAGGTGAAAGGCTATTCTGATGACCTGATGAAAAAGCATGTTGACCATGAAAACCCGCATACGCAGTACCCCCTGACGGCAAATGCTTTAAAAGAGATGGTTGATGCTGGTCTTGTGGATGAGGTGCTCGCTAACCTTGGGCTACCCGATGCTATCCCCGGTCGTTTTCTGCGTAGGCGTTTTATCACCAGTAGCGGAAGCTATAAGCCATCGGGCGACGTCAAAAAGATACGCGTCAGGGTCATTGGTGGCGGTGGTGGTGGCGGTGCAGCTGGTCAGACAAATAGCGGTTATACCGCCATCGGTGGCGGCGGCGGTGCCGGTGGGTGCTCAGAGCGTATTATTGGCGTTGATGCGAATTTTCAGGCCGTTAACGTCACTATCGGCGCAGGCGGTGTGCCGGGTGGTCAGTCAGGCTACTCGGGCGGTGCTGGCGGCGTCACAAACTTCGGCTCTCTTTGCTCAGCCACGGGCGGCGACGGTGGCGCGGGTACCGCCGCGACCAATAACACCTCTTACATTATGTCTGGTGGTGCCGGTGGGCTGGGCGAGGGTGGTGAGATTAACGCCTACGGCTCGCCGGGTAGTGTTGCAATTATGCCAGCAGTCAATGGTGGTATTTCAGGCGGTGGCGGCGCCAGTGCAATTTCATCCGGTCCGGGTGGACGTGTGGGTAATTCTGGCGGTAATGATGGTGTATATGGCTCGGGTGGCTCGGGTGGTATCAGTCAGGGGGCGGCATCTACGCAGTATGGCGGTAGAGGCGGTGCAGGGATAGTGATTGTCGAGGAGTATTCATGATGAGTGTTTATGCGATTGTCAAAAAGGGTGTCGTCACAAATGTTGTCGTATGGGATGGAAAATCCGACTGGGTACCAGAAAGCGGAAAAGCCGTATTAGCAGAAGGAACGGTAGATATCGGCTGGCTGTATGATGGCAAAGAATTTACCCCCCCCTGACAACAACGATGACTCACTGCAACCCGCTGAGTTTGTTGATACGGCTGGCAATGAAATTGACACCGCAAGCCTGAACGTCGTAACCCTCGACAAGCCGATTAAGCGCGCCGGTCAGACGATTGATAAAGTCACCCTGATTGAGCCGAACGCCGGTACCCTGCGCGGTGTCAGTCTGGCGGCGGTGGCGCAGTCTGAGGTAGATGCGCTGATTAAAGTCCTGCCCCGCATGACCTATCCCGCGCTCACCACGCAGGAACTGACCGCGATGAACCTGCCCGATATGCTGTCGCTGGCCACTAAGGTGATTGGTTTTTTGTCACCGGCTTCGGCGGAATAGACTTCCCGCCCGACCTGTCGACTGATGACCTGATGGCGGATATCGCGGTGATATTCCACTGGCCGCCATCAGAGCTCTATTCCCTGAGCCTGACCGAGCTCATCACATGGCGCGAAAAGGCGCTACAGCGTAGCGGAAACCACAATGAGTAATAACCTGAGGCTTGAGGTATTGCTGAAAGCGGTCGACCAGGCGACCCGACCGCTTAAATCCATCCAGACCGCGAGTAAAACCCTCTCGGGTGATATTCGCGACACACAAAAGGGGCTGCGTGACCTGAACGGTCAGGCATCGAAAATCGACGGCTTTCGTAAGGCAAGCGCGCAGCTGGCCGTAACCAGCCAGTCGCTTGAGAAAGCGAAACGCGAAGCCAGTGAACTGGCCGTGCAGTTTAAAAACACCACCAGTCCGACCCGCGCGCAGGCACAGGCACTAGAAGCGGCAAAGCGTGCCGCCTCAGAGCTGCAGGCGAAATACAACAGCCTGAGAACGTCAGTACAGCGCCAGCGCTCCGAGCTGATGCAGGCCGGTATTAATACCCGCACCCTGTCTGCCGATGAGCGACGGCTTAAAACCTCCATCAGCGAAACGACGGCGCAGCTTAATCGACAACGCGAGGCACTGGCGCGCGTCAGTGCGCAGCAGGCGAAATTAAGCCGCGTTAAAGAACGATATAAATCAGGTAAAGAGCTTGCCGGTAACATGGCCGCAGCAGGAGCTGCCGGGGTCGGTATCGCGACAGCGGGAACGATGGCAGGGGTTAAATTACTGATGCCCGGTTATGACTTTGCGCAGAAAAATTCAGAGCTGCAGGCCGTGCTCGGGGTAGATAAGCAGTCGCCAGAAATGCAGGCGTTACGCAAACAGGCGCGCCAGCTCGGCGACAATACTGCAGCCTCTGCAGATGATGCAGCGAGCGCGCAAATCATCATTGCGAAAAGCGGCGGTGACGCTGCTGCCATTCAGGCGGCGACTCCAGTCACGCTGAATATGGCGCTGTCAAACCGGCGCTCAATGGAGGAAAACGCTGCGCTGCTGACCGGGATGAAATCAGCGTTTCAACTTTCAAACGACAAGATTGCTCACATTGGCGACGTTCTCTCGATGACAATGAACAAAACCGCCGCCGATTTTGACGGACTAAGCGACGCGCTGACCTATGCCGCGCCAGTGGCGAAAAATGCCGGGGTGAGCATCGAGCAAACAGCCGCAATGGTCGGTGCGCTGCACGACGCCAAAATCACCGGGTCAATGGCGGGTACCGGTAGCCGCGCCATTCTCAGCCGCCTACAGGCTCCCACCGGAAAAGCGTTTGAGGCCATTAAGGAACTCGGCGTCAAAACGTCCGACAGCAAGGGGAACACGCGCCCGATATTCTCCATCCTGAAAGAAATGCAGCGCAGCTTTGAGAAAAACAACCTCGGGACAAGCCAGCGTGGCGAGTACATGAAAACCATTTTCGGCGAGGAGGCCAGCTCGGCGGCGGCGGTGCTTATGGAAGCAGCCTCAAGCGGCAAACTTGACCGGCTCACTGCCGCGTTTAAAGCCTCGGACGGTAAAACCGAGGAACTGGTTAAGGTTATGCAGGATAACCTCGGCGGCGACTTTAAAGAGTTCCAGTCGGCTTATGAGGCAGTCGGTACCGACCTTTTTGACCAGCAAGAGGACTCGCTGCGTAAACTCACCCAAACCGCCACTCAATACGTGTTAAAGCTCGACGGCTGGATCCAGAAAAACAAAGGTCTGGCGACAACTATCGGCATTATTGCCGGTGGCGCACTTGCTCTGATTGGTATCATCGGCGGCATTGGTCTCGTTGCGTGGCCGGTTGTCATGGGGATTAACGCCATTATCGCCGCTGCTGGCGTGTTGGGTACGGTCTTTACTGTTGCTGGTAGTGCCATTGTGACAGCGCTCGGTGCGATTACCTGGCCGATTGTGGCCGTCGGTGCGGCGATTGTGGCCGGGGCGCTACTCATCCGCAAATACTGGGAGCCCATCAGTGCATTTTTCTCGGGGGTGATTGAGGGCATCATGAGCGCCTTTGCACCGGTCGGGGAAATGTTCGCTCCACTGGCTCCAATCTTTGACGGACTCGGTGAGAAGCTGCGCGGCGTCTGGCAATGGTTTAAAGACCTGATTGCACCGGTCAAGGCCACGCAGGAGACGCTTGATAGCTGCAAAAATGTCGGGGTTATTTTTGGTCAGGCACTGGCCTCTGCCTTGATGGCTCCGCTCAATGTTTTTAACAAGCTGCGCAGCGGTGTCGACTGGCTTCTCGAAAAACTCGGCATCATCAACAAAGAATCGGACAGCCTCGACCAGACTGCCGCCAAAACCAACGCCGCCACGCAGGGTAATTCCTACATCCCGGCAACCAACACATATGGCGGCTATCAGGCTTATCAACCAGTAACCGCACCTGCAGGGCGCTCTTACGTTGACCAGAGCAAAAGCGAATACAACATCACTCTGCCGGGAGGTGTTGCGCCGGGGCATCAGCTTGACAGACAGCTACGCGACACACTCGAACAGATTGAGCGCGAAAAGCGTGCGCGTCAGCGTGCCAGTATGGGCCATGACTGAGAGGAATAAACGATGATGCTTGCGCTTGGAATGTTTGTGTTTGAACGTCGCACCCTGCCTTATCAGTCGATGCAGCACTCGAAGAATTACCGCTGGGCGTCTAATGACCGGGTCGGCAAACCTCCTGCGTATCAGTTTCTGGGCGAGGGGGAAAACGCGATCCAGCTTGCCGGTACGCTTTATCCTGCCATTACTGGCGGTCGTGTATCTTTGCTGGCTGTTGAACTGATGGCAGACGAGGGCAGAGCTTGGCCGCTGATTGAGGGAACCGGCAATATCTTCGGGATGTATATCGTCGAGGCGGTGTCGACCACGCATACCGAGTTTTTCAGCGACGGAGCGGCCAGAAAGATTGATTTCACCCTTTCGCTGAAACGGGTCGACGAATCACTGACGGCAATGTTTGGCGACCTGAATAAGCAGGCCAGCGAGCTTCTCGGCTCTGCCGGTAATCTGACTGATAATCTGCAGGGTGCGCTCGGAGGGCTTACCGCATGATTACGGGCATGACCATTGACGCCGGTGCCAGTCTTGCACCAGCATTTATGCTGACGCTGAACAGCCAGGACATTACCAGCAATTTTAGTGACCGGCTGATTTCTCTTACCATGACCGACAACCGGGGTTTTGAGGCTGACCAGCTCGACATTGAGCTCGACGACACCGACGGCAAAGTCGAGTTACCCCTGCGCGGGGCGGTGCTGACGCTGTGGCTTGGGTGGCAGGGTTCCGCGCTTCTGAATAAGGGCGATTTCACGGTCGATGAGATTGAGCATCGGGGCGCGCCTGATACCCTGACCATTCGGGCGCGTAGTGCAGACTTTCGCGGAACGCTCAATTCACGGCGTGAAGAATCGTGGCACGACACCACTCTCGGCGAGCTGGTCAGTACCATTGCAAAGCGCAATAAACTGACGGCCAGCGTCGCGGATTCATTGAAAAAAATACCGGTGCCGCATATCGACCAGTCGCAGGAGTCCGACGCCGTATTTCTGACCCGGCTGGCTGACCGCAATGGGGCGGCGGTGTCAGTGAAAGCGGGGAAACTCCTGTTTCTGAAAGCCGGTAGTGCGATGACGGCCAGCGGTAAACCCGTCCCACAAATGACGCTGACCCGTAGCGATGGCGACCGTCACCAGTTTGCCATTGCCGACCGTGGGGCTTATACCGGCGTAACGGCAAAATGGTTGCACACCAAAGACCCGAAGCCGCAAAAGCAGAAAGTAACACTGAAACGCAAGCCAAAAGAGAAGCACCTGCGCGCACTGGAGCACCCGAAAGCAAAGCCGGTCAGCAAAAAGACAAAGGCCAAAAAAGAGCCGGAGGCGCGCGAGGGTGAGTATATGGCCGGTGAGGCCGATAACGTGCTGGCGCTGACGACTGTCTACGCTTCTAAGGCGCAGGCGATGCGCGCCGCTCAGGCTAAGTGGGATAAGCTACAGCGAGGCGTTGCGGAGTTTTCAATTACGCTGGCGCTTGGTAGAGCTGATTTATTCCCTGAGACACCGGTGCGTGTGTCAGGCTTTAAGCGCGTCATAGACGAGCAATCTTGGTTAATCAGTAAGGTGACTCACAATCTGAATAATAGCGGCTTCACGACGGGCTTAGAGCTTGAGGTTAAACTATCTGATGTGGAGTACAGCGCGGAATCGGATGATGAATAAAATACATTCACAAAAAGTGAATTGACGATTATCATTGTTTCACGAATTGAGAATAAGGGGGGGGTATGTTTCATTGTCCGAAGTGCCATCATGCCGCACATGCGCGAACAAGCCGCTATCTAACCGAAAATACGAAAGAGCGCTACCATCAGTGCCAGAACATCAACTGTAGTTGCACGTTTATGACAATGGAAACGATAGAGCGCTTTATTGTTACTCCGGGAGCCATTGACCCGGCACCGCCGCACCCGACTGTCGGTGGTCAGCGGCCATTGTGGCTCTGATAAATTTCCGCTAAATGCCCGCTGCGTGCGGGTTTTTTTATGCCCTCAGCAAAGTGGCGGTAAAAAATCCACCGCCATTCTATCGCCACTCCAAAGCGAGATAACAAAAAGGCCACTCGCGAAAGTGGCCTAAGTGTTTGTATTTACAGCTTAAATTTGGTGGCCCCTGCTGGACTTGAACCAGCGACCAAGCGATTATGAGTCGCCTGCTCTAACCACTGAGCTAAGGGGCCGTGGCGGTGAATTATAAAGTAACTCCCCGCAGCAATCCAGCCATTCACACCTGCCTGCTGTTTTTATAAACAACGCATTATCAATCCTTTATACTTCCATAACGATGTATCAGCGGGAGTAAAGATGATCAACGACATTCTGGCCCCTGGCCTGCGGGTGGTGTTCTGCGGAATCAACCCGGGCAAGTCCTCGGCGCACACCGGTTTTCACTTTGCCCATCCGGGCAATCGCTTCTGGAAGGTGATCTACCAGGCCGGGTTTACCGACAGGTTACTCAAGCCCGAAGAGGAGCAGCATCTGCTGGATACGCGCTGCGGAATTACCATGCTGGTCGAGCGGCCGACGGTGCAGGCAAGCGAGGTCAACCTGCATGAGCTGCGCAGCGGCGGGCGGGAGCTGGTGAAGAAGATTGAAGACTACCAGCCGGCCGCACTGGCGATCCTCGGCAAGCAGGCCTACGAGCAGGCATTCAGCCAGCGCGGGGCTAAGTGGGGTAAGCAGAGCATCATGATTGGCGTTACGCAGGTGTGGGTGTTGCCGAACCCGAGCGGGCTCAACAGGGCGACGCTGGACAAGCTGGTGGAGGCCTACAGAGAGCTGGATGAGGCGCTGATGGTGCGGGGGCTTTAGGGACCTCTACGGCCTGATGCCCTCACCCTGACCCTTTCCCACAGGTCGAGGCAATAAAAAAAGCTCCCCGAGGGGAGCTTTTTCACTGTCAGAACAGATTAGTCGTCCAGGAAGCTACGCAGCACTTCAGAGCGGCTTGGGTGACGCAGCTTACGCAGCGCCTTCGCTTCGATCTGACGGATACGTTCGCGGGTAACGTCGAACTGTTTACCCACTTCTTCCAGCGTGTGGTCGGTGTTCATATCGATACCGAAACGCATACGCAGCACTTTCGCTTCACGGGCGGTCAGGCCAGCCAGAACATCGTGCGTTGCGGCACGCAGGCTCTCGGTGGTGGCAGAGTCCAGCGGCAGCTCGAGGGTGGTATCCTCGATGAAATCACCCAGATGCGAATCTTCATCATCACCGATTGGTGTTTCCATGGAGATTGGCTCTTTGGCGATCTTCAGCACTTTACGGATCTTGTCTTCCGGCATCAGCATGCGCTCGGCCAGCTCTTCCGGCGTCGGCTCGCGACCCATCTCCTGCAGCATCTGGCGGGAAATACGGTTGAGCTTGTTGATGGTCTCAATCATATGCACCGGAATACGGATGGTGCGCGCCTGATCCGCGATAGAGCGGGTAATAGCCTGACGGATCCACCAGGTTGCGTAGGTGGAGAACTTGTAACCACGACGGTATTCAAACTTATCTACCGCTTTCATCAGACCGATGTTGCCTTCCTGAATCAGATCCAGGAACTGCAGACCGCGGTTGGTGTATTTCTTGGCGATAGAGATAACCAGACGCAAGTTCGCTTCAACCATCTCTTTCTTCGCACGGCGGGCTTTCGCTTCACCGATGGACATGCGACGGTTGATATCTTTAACCTGCTCGATGGTCAGGCCGGTCTCTTCTTCAATCTGCTGCAGCTTCTGCAGGCCGCGATACACGTCTTCTTTCACGTCGTGCAGCTTTTCAGACCACGGCTTGTTCATCGCGATAGCCGCGTTGAACCAGGTTTCGCTGGTTTCGTTGCCGGTGAAGAGGGTGATGAAGTTCTTCTTCGGCATTTTGCACTGCTCAACGCACAGCTTCATGATGATGCGTTCCTGGGTACGTACGCGATCCATCATCACGCGCATGCTGTTCACCAGGTAGTCGAACTGTTTTGGCACCAGGCGGAACTGTTTGAACACTTCAGACAGTTTCAGGATCTCTTCCTGAGCGGCTGCGTGGCTGCGGCCTTTCGCTTTGATGGTGTCACGCGTCACTTCGTACTGAGTACGCAGCTCGGCAAACTTCTCGCGCGCCAGTTCCGGGTCGATGCTGTTGTCATCATCGGCGCTGTCGTCGTCGCTCTCTTCCTCATCTTCGTCTTCGTCATCATCCATCTCTTCCTGAGACAGTTCAGAACCGACGTGAGTGGCGGTAGGTGCCATATCTTCTTCAGCGTTCGGGTCGACAAAACCGGTGATCAGGTCAGACAGGCGCGCTTCTTCCGCTTCAACGCGATCGTACTGCTCCAGCAGATAGGTGATCGCTTCCGGGTACTCGGCAACAGAGCACTGAACCTGGTTGATCCCGTCTTCGATGCGTTTTGCGATGTCAATTTCGCCTTCGCGGGTCAACAGTTCAACGGTACCCATTTCGCGCATGTACATGCGGACCGGGTCAGTGGTACGCCCGATTTCAGATTCCACGCTGGACAGGACCTGTGCAGCAGCTTCTTCCGCATCTTCGTCAGTGTTGTTGGAGGTTTCAGCCAGCAACAGATCATCGGCATCCGGTGCTTCTTCCATCACCTGAATGCCCATGTCATTGATCATTTGGATGATGTCTTCGATTTGATCTGAATCGACGATATCTTCCGGCAGATGGTCATTGACCTCGGCATAGGTCAGATAGCCTTGCTCCTTACCACGTTGGACAAGAAGTTTCAGCTGTGACTGCGGGTTTTGCTCCATAAGACGGTATCCACACTTAATTCGTTTGATTGGTGTCGGCGATGGGGCTGCCAACCTTTAAAGCGAGGGCGTACTTATATTTTTGCCGCTGCCTCTCAGTGCGGCTGCCGGGGGCTTCCCGATCGATATTCGGCACTTAAGCCGTTAAATTTATTTATTTCTTCGCCAGTTCCTGGTTAATCATCCAGAGCTCCCGGCGTTCTTCGCTGCTCAAACCGTGTGTGCGCTCGCGAGCTATCAACTCTTCCTGGCGCAGCTCAAGCATCGAATCAAACATATGGTTGAGTGAGTCGGTGAACGTTTTTTCTGCAATGTCCTTATCTGCTATATCGTCCCACATCGACAATTTTTCAAGGGTAGCGGCCTCTTTTGTGCCGCGATAATGCTCTAAAAGTTGTCCGGTGGTCAGACCTGGCTGAGACAAACAGGTGTTGACCAGTTCTGAAAATAAGCCAAGTCCGGGCAATTTTTCGTGGTTCAAACCCGCCAGCGACGGCACCTGTGGCGCCAGCTCGGGGTTTTGTACCAGTAACCCTATCAGTATACGCATGGTTGTGCGTTTTAGCTGAGGCGCGGGGCGAACCGCACCGTTTTCAGCCTGTTTAGGCATTAAACGTTCAAGCTGGCTGTCATCCAGAATGCCGAGCTTGTTGCCTAGCTCCTGACGCAGGTAGATGCGCAGCGTTTCGCCGGGCACCTGACTGATTAACGGCAGCGCCAGCGTGCTGAGCTGCGCGCGCCCGTCAGGGGTACTCAAATCAACCTGCGGCATCAGGCTGTTAAACAAAAACGTGGAGAGCGGCTGTGCCTGCTCCATCCGCGCTTCAAATGCTGCTTTGCCCTCTTTACGCACCAGCGTATCCGGGTCTTCACCGTCGGGCAGGAACATAAAGCGCAACTGACGCCCGTCGGTCATATAGGGTAGCGCGGTTTCCAGCGCGCGCCAGGCGGCATCGCGTCCGGCGCGGTCTCCGTCGTAACAACAAATCACGTTGTTGGTCACGCGGAACAGCAGCTGGATGTGATCCGCCGTCGTGGACGTTCCTAACGACGCAACCGCGTAGTTAATGTCGTACTGCGCCAGCGCAACGACGTCCATATAGCCTTCGACGACCAGAAGACGCGGAGGTTCCGCGTTATCCTGCTGCGCCTCATAAAGGCCGTAAAGCTGGCGGCCCTTATGGAAAATATCGGTTTCCGGGGAGTTGAGGTACTTCGGCAGGGCATCACCCAGCACGCGACCACCAAAACCAATTACCCGGCCTCGCTTGTCGCGGATTGGGAACATTACCCGTTCGCGGAAGCGGTCGTAGCTTCGTCCCTGGTCGTTGGTGACCAGCATGCCTGCATCGATGAGAGACTTACGATCTTCGCTATTGCCGCCAAAACGCTTTAACACGTTGTCCCAGCCGGGCGGGGCGTAGCCAATAGCGAAACGCGCAATGACATCGTCGCTCAGTCCGCGCTTGTTCAGATACTGACGCGCAGGCTCAGCCGCAGAGTGCTTAAGAGACTGTTGGTAAAACGAATTCAGGCCATCCATCAGTTGATACAGCGTTTGCCGTTGATGGCGCTCGATCTGACTTGGCCCACTGCCAGCTTCATACGGCACTTCAAGGTTATGCATTGCCGCCAGCTCTTCGACGGTTTCAACGAACTCGAGCTTGTCGTAGTTCATTAAAAAATCAACGGCATTACCGTGAGCACCACAGCCGAAGCAATGGTAAAACTGCTTTTCACCGTTTACGGTGAAGGAGGGGGTTTTTTCGTTATGGAACGGACAGCACGCATGGTAATTCTTGCCCTGCTTCTTCAGCTTTACCCGCGCGTCGATGAGATCGACGATGTCGGTTCTGGCGAGCAGGTCATTGATGAAAACGCGTGGGATTCTTCCGGCCATATGCCCCAAAATTTAAGCGACTTATAAACGAAAACAAGCCGCGCATTCCTTCCGGAAGCACGGCCTTACGACTACTACTCTGTCTGTCAATTGAGGGCTGGGGCCCTCAACCAATTAGTACAGACGAGTACGGCGTGCGTTTTCGCGAGCCAGTTTCTTCGCGTGACGTTTCACAGCGGAAGCTTTAGCGCGCTTACGTTCGGTCGTTGGTTTTTCATAAAACTCACGACGACGAACTTCAGCCAGAACACCTGCTTTCTCGCATGAACGTTTGAAGCGACGCAGTGCTACGTCGAACGGCTCGTTTTCACGTACTTTAATTACCGGCATGTAACTCTCACCTTTAATAAATTCGGTTTGCCGCTGGCATCAACGCCAGCTTATTTCAAAATGGTGCGGAATTTTACTGCAAATGCTGCTGCTTTGTAAAGCACCGATGCGATTTTGAAAGGGACTTTAATAAGGGTGAGGAGTATACACGAGCCTTCTTCCTGGGGCGAACAAAGTTTTACATCAACCCGCCCAGGCTCTACACTGCGCGGTATTGAAACGAGGTAAAACAAGTCATGCGTGTACTGGGTATTGAAACATCCTGCGATGAAACCGGCATCGCCATTTACGACGACGAAAAAGGGCTTCTGGCCAACCAACTGTATAGTCAGGTGAAATTGCACGCTGACTACGGCGGCGTCGTGCCTGAACTGGCCTCCCGCGATCATGTGCGTAAAACCGTACCGTTGATCCAGGCGGCGCTAAAGGAGTCTGGTTTAACGGCAAAAGACATTGATGCTGTGGCCTATACCGCAGGCCCTGGATTAGTCGGCGCGCTACTGGTTGGCGCGACCGTGGGGCGTTCTCTGGCGTTTGCCTGGGACGTTCCGGCGATCCCTGTACACCATATGGAAGGGCATCTGTTAGCGCCGATGCTGGAAGATAACCCGCCGGAATTTCCGTTTGTTGCGCTGCTTGTTTCCGGCGGTCATACGCAGTTAATCAGCGTGACTGGCATTGGTCAGTACGAGCTGCTCGGCGAGTCTATCGATGATGCCGCCGGGGAAGCGTTTGATAAAACCGCGAAGCTGCTGGGGCTGGATTATCCTGGCGGGCCGTTACTGTCGAAAATGGCGGCTCAGGGTACTGCCGGGCGCTTTGTCTTCCCGCGTCCGATGACCGACCGTCCGGGGCTGGATTTCAGCTTCTCCGGCCTGAAAACCTTCGCGGCAAATACCATTCGTGACAACGGCACCGACGACCAGACGCGTGCTGATATCGCCCGCGCCTTTGAAGATGCGGTGGTCGATACGCTGATGATTAAGTGCAAGCGGGCGCTGGATCAGACGGGCTTTAAGCGACTGGTCATGGCGGGCGGCGTGAGTGCTAACCGTACGTTACGGGCGAAGCTGGCTGAAATGATGAAAAAACGCCGCGGCGAAGTGTTCTACGCGCGTCCGGAATTTTGTACTGATAACGGCGCGATGATCGCCTATGCCGGAATGGTGCGGTTTAAAGCAGGCGCGACGGCGGATCTCGGCGTTAGCGTGCGTCCGCGCTGGCCGCTGGCGGAGTTACCGGCTGCGTAAAACTATTGGGTGCCGGAGAGCAATTTCCGGCACCGTCCTCACTTAAAGCAACACCACGGGCATCCACAGTAAGCCGGTAATCACCAGCAATACGAGGAATATCAGCCCAAAAATCGCCCCCAGTCGCCAGTAATCCGCCGTTGGCAGATAACCACTGCCGTAGTAAATCGGACTGGGGCCGGTGGCGTATGGTGTAAGAATGCTCCCCAGACCAATTGCCGCACCAACCATCAGGCAGAACACCGGCAGCGGGATTTCCGGCATCGCCAGCGCAGCGGCAATCATCATCGGTGCGAGAGCGGAGGTATACGCCGTGGCGCTGGCGAAAAAGTAGCGCAGTAGATAAAACACCACAATCAACGCCACCATCACCATCGTTGGCGAATAACCGCTTAAGCTGCCTGCTAACAGTTTGCCAAACCAGCTAATAAAACCGGTGTTGTTGAGCCCGGTGGCGAGGGTGATAAGCGAGGCCAGCCAGAAGAAAACGTTCCACGCCGCTTTATTACTGACAATGTCGTCCCAACTGATAATGCGCAGAAGCAGCATCAGTGCCACCACGCTGTAACCGACCATCGCGGCATCGATATAATCACCGCCGAAAATCCACAGCACCAGCGCGCCTACCATCAGCCCCAGCATCCGTTTTTCACGCGAACAGAGCGGGCCCATTGCCTGCAGTTCCGTCTCTGCCCAGCGCGGCACCTGATCGCCAGACTTCAGTACCGGCGGGTACAGCACGTAAGCCAGCCAGGGAACCAGCAGAACCAGTAAAATGCTGAGCGGCAACATCCCGAGGAACCAGTCGCCCCAACTCAGCGTGGCGTGAGATGCGCTTTTCATCAGTCCAATTAACAGCAAGTTTGGTGCCATCGCCGTCAAGAAAATGGCGCTGGTCACGCAGTCGGCAACAATCCCCATCCACATGATGTACGAGCCAATGCTGCGCGAACTGCTGTCGTTTGGTTGTGATTGATAGAGCGGTGGCAGGTTACGGATGATGGGATAGATAATCCCCGCACCACGCGCCGAGTTGGACGGTGTTACAGGTGCGAGGATCAGCTCGGAGAACATCACCGCATAGCCGAGAAACAGCGTGCGATGTCCCATCTTTTTCACCAGAATCAGCGCAATGCGGCGTCCAAGCCCGGTTTTTTCATAGCCTGTGCCAAACATAAAGGCGGCGAAAATCAGCCAGATAACCGAATTAGAAAAACCGGAAACGGCCCACGAGAGGGATTTTGCAGTGAATTTAAAGCCTGGCTGAGCGAGCTGCTCCGGGCTGAACAGCAGCCAGGGAGAGAGTATGGCGATGATGGATATACCCACCATCGCCACCACGGCACCCGGCACGGGTTCGAGGATCAGTCCAACGATCACGCCAGTAAAAACGGCAAAGTAGAGCCAGGTATGGTTCTCCAGCCCTGCGGGAACCGGAAGTAGAGCAATAATGGCGATGACCGCCAGCGGCGCAAGATATCGCCACCATTCAGTGGAAGGTTTCATCGTGTTATGCCTGCGAAAAAGGAGAGGGGTGAGCCTCTCCGGGAGGGTTATTTGATGTAATGGACGTGCTCGCAGATCTCTTCCACGATGGGATCGCGGCGTTCGGCGAACAGCTTTTTGTTTTCGGCTATCAGGTTGTTGCCGTGGGTATCAATAGAGACAATCAGCGGGCCGAACTCTTTGACCCGGCAGACCCACAGTGACTCCGGCATTCCGAGCTCTGTCCAGTGCACTTCTTCAATCTCTTCCACCTGGGTTGCCGTCAGCACCGCGCAGCCTGCCGGGAAAATCACATGTAGCGCCTTGAATTTCTGGCAGCCTTCTTCGGTCAGCGGCCCCATACCACCTTTGCCAACCACCAGTTTCACGCCGGTCTGCTCAATAAATTCACGTTCAAAACTTTCCATACGCATACTGGTTGTCGGGCCGACGGAGACCATCTCCCATTTGTCGCCGTTTTTGCGCACGATGGGGCCAGCGTGGAAAATCGCTTTGCCGTTGAGATCGTAAGGGATCGGACGTTTCAGTTCGATCAAACGGCGGTGACAAACGTCGCGGCAGGTTACCAGCGTACCTGTCAGGTAGATCACATCGCCGACGCGAATATCTTGCAGATCTTCAGCTTTGATCGGGGTTGTCAGGATCTTTTTCATAACGCGCTCCGGGTGTGAGACAGATTTTCAAAGGTGAGATCGGCATGAACCAGCAGCGTGCCGCGACGATGCGCCCAGCAGCCGGTAGAGACAGCAACGCCGATGGTTGACGGATGGCGGGCGGCAGATTCGATATGTACGCCCATCACTGAACTGTTGCCGGTCAGCCCTTGTGGACCAATCCCCAGACGGTTGAGTCCTTCTTCCAGGCGTAGCTCCAGTTCTGCCGCTTTTGGATTGGGATGGCGGCTGCCAATCGGGCGCAAAATGGCTTTACGCGAGAGTACGGCGGCGGTTTCCACCGAGGTGGCGATGCCCACGCCCACCAGTACCGGTGGACAGGCGTTTACGGCGAGGGTGGAGATATTTTCGAAGACGAATTTCACCACGCCTTCGTAGCCTTCTGACGGCATTAACACTTTCGAGCGGCCAGGTAGCGTGCAGCCGCCGCCTGCCATGTAAACTTCGATTTCCGCATCGTCATTGTCGGGGATGATGTCCCAGGTGACCCACGGTACGCCGCTACCGGTATTTTTGCCGGTGTTTACTTCGTCAAAAATTTCTACCGCATTGTGACGTAGTGGCGCTTTGACGGTTGCCTCTTCCACGGCTTGTTTGAGTATGCTTTGCAGCTCGCCAAGCAGTGGGAAGCGGGAACCGACTTTAACGAAGAACATAATCTCCCCGGTGTCCTGACAGGCAGGACGATTCAGGTCAATCGCTTTTTGCATGTTGTCGAACATCGTATGGTAGATAATTTTCCCCATCGACGACGTTTCGGCATCCTTTAGCTGTTTTAGTTTATCCACCACGTCATCAGGCATTCGGGTAGAAATCATGGCGGTAAAGTTAGCGACAATCTCTGTCAACTTATTCACTGCCTGTTGCTTATTACTTTCGCTCATCATGGCAACTCCAGTTTTTGTATTTGTCTGGAAAAATTCACCGCCACAAACTACCACTAAAAATGTGGTTTTATATTTTTTGCCACCGTGAATATGTAATTAACAGTTCGTGAATCAACGCGAAAATAAGAATGAATATTGCGCCAGAGCAGGGAATGGCAATGTTTTGCGAAATACACTGCGCTTATCACAACTGCGGATAATTAACGATGCTGAATAGCTGGCCTTTAGCCAAAGACTTGCAGGTACTGGTAGAAATCGTTCACAGCGGGAGTTTTAGCGCCGCAGCGGCGACGCTTGGGCAGACGCCTGCATTTGTCACCAAGCGGATCCAAATCCTTGAAAATACGCTGGCAACAACGCTGCTGAACCGCTCCGCTCGCGGCGTGGCGCTGACTGAAAGTGGCCAACGTTGTTACGAACATGCGTTGGAAATCCTCACCCAATATCAGCGACTGGTCGATGACGTCACGCAAATCAAAACGCGCCCGGAGGGGATGATTCGTATTGGTTGCAGTTTTGGTTTTGGGCGCAGCCATATTGCGCCAGCTATTACCGAACTGATGCGCAATTATCCTGAGTTACAGGTGCATTTTGAATTGTTCGATCGGCAAATTGATTTAGTGCAGGATAATATTGATCTGGATATTCGTATTAATGACGAAATTCCTGATTATTATATTGCGCATCTTTTGACAAAAAATAAAAGAATATTATGCGCAGCACCTGAGTATCTGCAAAAATATCCGCAGCCACAATCCCTACAGGAATTAAGTCGTCATGACTGTCTGGTGACCAAAGAGCGCGATATGACCCATGGAATATGGGAGTTGGGGAACGGTCAGGAGAAAAAATCGGTGAAGGTAAGCGGGCATCTTTCCTCCAATAGCGGCGAGATTGTGCTGCAATGGGCGCTGGAGGGCAAAGGGATTATGCTGCGTTCCGAGTGGGATGTGTTGCCGTTTCTGGAGAGTGGCAAACTGGTGCAAGTATTGCCAGAGTATGCACAAAGCGCCAATATCTGGGCTGTTTACCGGGAGCCGCTCTATCGCAGCATGAAATTACGTGTCTGCGTGGAATTTCTGGCGGCATGGTGCCAGCAACGGCTGGGCAAGCCCGATGAAGGCTATCAGGTCATGTAGATCCACCAGAAATCACTCGGGATCCTTTTCGCGCTTTCTTTTGAATTTCGTCCAGATTTTTGTCTCCTGACGACGCCACAGACGTTGGATGTTGTCATGATGACGCAGCAGGATCAGGCAAGAGAGCATCGAAACCGGGAAGGTGAATTGTGGCTTAAACCACCAGACATAAAACGGAGCAATCAGTGCACTGACAATCGCTCCCAGCGACGAGTATCCGCTCAATAGCACGGTCAGTAACCAGGTTCCCGCCATTACTCCGGTGAGATCCCAGCCAATGGGTGCGATGGCACCAAAAGCGGTAGCAACGCCTTTTCCTCCTTTAAATCCGAAGAAAACGGGCCAGATGTGTCCAAGACAGGCGGCGATGGCAATTAAGCCTAGCCAGAAGGGGCTGACACCTAATTCATACGCGCCCCAGACGGGCAACATTCCTTTCAGAACGTCGAAAATCAGTACTGCTACGGCTGCTCCCTTGCCACCGATACGTAACACATTGGTTGCGCCTGGATTGCCGGAGCCGCTGGTTCGCGGATCGGGCAGCCCACACAAGCGGCAAACCAGAATGGCACTGGAAATGGAGCCGCAGAGGTACGCGATGAGGATCATTCCAGGCGCGATTGCACTCATAAGCTGTTCCGTTTTGAAAATTCGTGTTCAACGATGAATCTGTGGATAATACGCACATTTCGCCGGAAGTGGTATCCGGTTAGCCAAAAAGCAGGCAGGACGTGATGGATATTGTATTTATAGAGCAACTTTCGGTAATCACCACTATTGGTGTTTACGACTGGGAACAGACCATCGAACAGAAGTTAGTGTTCGATATCGAAATGGCGTGGGATAACCGTAAAGCGGCGAAAAGTGATGATGTGGCGGATTGCCTCAGTTACGCTGACATTGCAGAAACGGTGGTCAGCCACGTCGAGGGGGCGCGTTTTGCGCTGGTGGAACGCGTGGCTGAAGAGGTGGCGGAGCTGCTGTTAGCACGCTTCAACTCGCCGTGGGTGCGTATCAAACTCAGCAAGCCAGGCGCAGTGGCGCGGGCGGCGAATGTTGGCGTAATCATTGAGCGTGGCAATAATCTGAAAGAAAATAATTAATTTTACAGCTGTTAAACCAAACGGTTATAACCTGGTCATACGCAGTAGTTCGGACAAGCGGTACATTTTAATAATTTAGGGGTTTATTGATGAGCGATATGCACTCGCTGCTGATAGCGGCAATATTGGGTGTGGTCGAAGGATTGACAGAATTTCTGCCGGTATCCAGCACGGGCCATATGATTATTGTCGGTCACTTGTTGGGGTTTGAGGGCGACACGGCGAAAACCTTTGAAGTTGTGATCCAGTTAGGATCAATTCTGGCGGTAGTAGTGATGTTCTGGCGGCGTCTGTTTGGCCTGATTGGCATCCACTTTGGCCGCCCGTTGCAGCACGAAGGTGAAAGCAAAGGTCGTTTAACGCTGATCCACATTTTGCTGGGGATGATTCCGGCGGTGGTATTGGGGCTGTTGTTCCACGACACGATTAAGTCATTGTTTAACCCGATAAATGTGATGTATGCGCTGGTCGTTGGCGGTTTGTTGCTGATTGCCGCCGAATGCCTGAAGCCGAAAGAGCCGCGTGCGCCGGGTCTTGATGATATGACCTATCGTCAGGCATTTATGATTGGCTGTTTCCAGTGTCTGGCGCTGTGGCCGGGTTTCTCCCGTTCCGGGGCGACCATTTCAGGTGGGATGCTGATGGGGGTGAGCCGTTACGCTGCTTCCGAGTTTTCGTTCCTGCTGGCGGTGCCGATGATGATGGGCGCAACGGCGCTCGATCTCTACAAAAGCTGGGGCTTCCTGACAAGCGGCGATATCCCGATGTTTGCCGTTGGGTTTATCACCGCTTTTGTGGTGGCGCTGATAGCGATTAAAACCTTCCTGCAATTGATTAAGCGCATTTCGTTTATCCCGTTCGCCATTTATCGCTTTATTGTGGCGGCTGCGGTGTATGTCGTGTTCTTTTAATTGAGGAATAGTGTCGGATGCTTGGCGTTGTCAACGATTGCGTAGGCCGAATAAGGCGTTCACGCCGCATCCGGCAATCAACGCCTGATGCGACGCTTGCGCGTCTTATCAGGCCTACAACTGTCGTTGACATGTAGCCGGATAAGGCGTTTACGCCGCATCCGGCAAAATGCCCAATACTCATTCAGGCTTTGGGCAACGTTGTTCCTTCCAGCTGGCTACCGCCGCAATCCGCCGTCGGGTCAGCTCCTCGCGAATCTCCACACCTTTAAATCCCGCTTCAACGACGGCTTTTGTCGGCACTGACTGCGCCACTTCCCAGGCTTCGCGCAACCAGCGGCCTTGCGGGTAGTCCGCTGATTCAAAACCGGTTCTGCCGCGCACGTCAGCCTCGCTGGTCAGCGCCAGTTGCTCGACACGCTGCGGTTTACGCCAGGCATCGATGGAATCAAATAATTTGACGATGGTTTTTGGGTTCAGCATTGGGAAGGTGTGGATGAGATCGTGAAACTCAGCCACCAGTCTGGCTAAATCGCGAATTTCATTTGGCACGCGCAGACGCTGGCATAGTTGTTCCACTAACTTAACACCCGCCGGGCCATGACCATGATGACGCGGCCAGAGTTCTGGCGGCGTCAGCCCTTTACCGAGATCGTGGCATAAAGTTGCGAAACGGACATCGACCTGCGGACTCAGCATCGCCGCCATTGAGAGCGTCATTAAGGTATGAATACCCGTATCGATTTCCGGATGCCACTTGGCAGGGGCCGGAACGCCAAACAGTGCGTCAATTTCCGGGAATAAAACGCGCAGTGCGCCGCAATCGCGCAGTACCTGGAAGAACACCTGTGGATTGCGGGTGGTGAGGGCGCTTTCCGTCTCTTTCCATACCCGTTCAGGCGTCAGGTGTTCCAGTTCACCCGCATGGGTCATCTCGCGCATCAACGCCAGAGTTTCATCGGCAATACGAAAACCGAGGTGGGCATAACGCGCAGCAAAACGCGCCACGCGCAATACGCGTAACGGATCTTCGCCAAAAGCGGGGGAAACATGGCGCAACAGACGATTTTGCAGATCGCCCAGACCGTTGTACGGGTCGATAATCTCGCCGTTATCGTCCTGGGCCAGCGCATTAATGGTCAGATCGCGACGCTTAAGATCATCTTCCAGCGTGACATCCGGTGCGGCATAGCAAGTAAAACCGGTGTAACCGGAACCGGATTTCCGTTCGGTACGTGCCAGCGCATACTCTTCATGCGTTTGCGGATGCAGAAACACAGGAAAATCGCGGCCTACCTGCTGGTAGCCCGCGTCGAGCATCTCCTGTGGCGTACTGCCGACCACCACCCAATCTCTGTCTTTGACCGGTAGCCCTAACAATGCATCCCGAACAGCACCACCGACCAGATAAATCTTCACGCCATCATCCCTTCGTCAAATACACAATTCCTAATAATAAGACAGTGCAACGAAGAAGGCGATTTAGTTCATCCAGCGATCTTTGCGTTTGCGGCTTGGGATCAGGTGCGGCAGTACCAGACCGAGCAGCAAGCCAAGCCCCAGCACGCCACCGCCATACATAAACCATTGCATGATGATGGTGCGCTGTTTGTCATCCAGCTGTACGCTGGCGGCATCGACCTTTTTCTGCGCGACAATCAGCTCGTTTTTCAGTTTCTGATTTTCTTCTTTTAACCCGTTGATCACGCTGTCGCTCTGCGCCACTTTTTGCTGCATTTCTGCGGTGCGCTGATTCCAGGTGTTATCGATATTGGTGAGTTTATCGGTCAGGGTTTTGACCTGATTTTCCAGATCTGGCACACGGGAGCGCAGGCTTGGCTCAGTGCTAAGTTGTTTCAACGGGATCCAGGCGGTACGGCCAGAGCTGTCTTTCACCTGGGCATAATTGGTGTTGGCGTCAGTTTGTAATAAGGTCACTTCCTCGCCGGCGTTAACCGTGCCCACGAGGCGATAATGATCTCCCGGACCGCTGCGGACCCAGGTATTCAGTTCGTCGGAAACATAGCGCGTTTCTTCAGCGTGTGAGACGGCAGTCGCGCTAAGTGCGAGTAAAGTTAATCCGATCAGGCGTAATTTTGGCATCAGGCTGTCGTTATTGTCATGGAAAGTGGAACGATAGTAGTGGCATCAGTGTCGCTACGCAAAGCATTCGACATCAATCGGAATCCTCTGTGTCAGGTCTTGCCACTGCTTCAAACTTTTACGCCCGTCAAATTGCCCGTTGCATGGCAATTTGGCGCAAAATACTATCTACTGACAAAAAAGATCGCATTAAGTTCGCCGTTCATCGTCACTTATGTGACATAACCGATAAGTAAAGGCCATGGCTCAGGAAATCGAATTAAAGTTTATTGTTAATCACAGTGCCGTTGAGGCGTTGCGTGACCATCTCAATACGCTGGGCGGCGAGCACCATGACCCCGTGCAGTTGCTGAATATTTACTACGAAACGCCGGATAACTGGCTGCGTGGGCACGATATGGGCTTACGTATTCGTGGCGAAAACGGTCGCTATGAGATGACCATGAAAGTTGCAGGAAGAGTGACAGGCGGCTTACATCAGCGCCCGGAATATAACGTGGCGTTGAGCGAACCGACGCTCGACCTGGCGCAGTTACCGACGGAAGTCTGGCCGAACGGCGAATTGCCCGCCGATCTCGCCTCCCGCGTGCAGCCGCTGTTCAGCACCGATTTTTATCGCGAAAAATGGCTGGTGGCGGTCGATGGTAGCCAAATTGAAATCGCCCTCGACCAGGGGGAAGTGAAAGCGGGTGAATTTGCTGAACCTATCTGTGAGCTGGAACTGGAACTGCTTAGCGGCGACACGCGCGCGGTGCTGAAACTGGCGAACCAACTGGTATCGCAAACCGGATTACGCCAGGGCAGCCTGAGCAAAGCGGCGCGTGGCTATCATCTGGCGCAGGGCAATCCGGCGCGTGAAATCAAACCGACCACCATTTTGCATGTTGCGGCAAAAGCCGATGTGGAACAGGGGCTGGAAGCGGCGCTCGAGCTGGCGTTAGCGCAATGGCAGTATCATGAAGAACTGTGGGTACACGGCAACGATGCGGCGAAAGAACAGGTGCTGGCAGCCATTAGCCTGGTCCGTCATACGCTGATGCTGTTCGGTGGTATTGTGCCGCGTAAAGCGAGCACTCACTTACGTGATCTGCTGACTCAATGCGAGGCGACCATTGCTTCTGCGGTGTCTGCCGTGACGGCGGTCTACTCTACCGAAACGGCAATGGCGAAGCTGGCGTTGACCGAATGGTTGGTAAGCAAAGCATGGCAGCCATTTTTAGATGCCAAAGCGCAGGGCAAAATCAGCGACTCCTTCAAACGCTTTGCCGATATCCATCTTTCCCGCCATGCCGCTGAACTGAAAAGCGTTTTCTGCCAGCCGTTAGGCGATCGCTACCGTGACCAGTTGCCACGCCTGACGCGTGATATTGACTCAATACTGTTGCTGGCGGGTTACTATGATCCTGTCGTCGCGCAAGCCTGGCTGGAGAACTGGCAGGGGCTGCATCACGCTATTGCGACCGGGCAACGCATCGAAATTGAACATTTCCGTAATGAGGCAAACAATCAGGAACCGTTCTGGTTGCACAGCGGAAAACGTTAATCAGGCAAGGATAAAATCGCTTATGAAGCCGCTCTCTTCACCGTTACAGCAGTACTGGCAGACCGTTGTTGAGCGGCTGCCAGAGCCTTTAGCCGAGGAATCACTTAGCGCACAGGCGAAGTCAGTACTTACTTTTAGTGATTTTGTGCAGGACAGCGTGATTGCGCATCCAGAGTGGCTGACGGAACTGGAAAGCCAACCGCCGCAGGCCGACGAATGGCAGCATTACGCGGCATGGTTGCAGGAGGCGCTCTGTAATGTGAGTGACGAAGCCGGGTTAATGCGCGAGCTGCGGCTATTCCGGCGGCGCATTATGGTGCGCATCGCCTGGGCGCAAACGCTGGCACTGGTTACTGAAGAGAGCATATTGCAGCAGCTCAGCTATCTGGCGGAGACGCTGATTGTTGCGGCGCGTGACTGGCTGTATGACGCCTGCTGCCGCGAGTGGGGAACGCCGTGCAATGCGCAGGGCGAAGCGCAACCGCTGCTGATTTTAGGCATGGGTAAGCTGGGCGGTGGGGAGCTGAATTTCTCCTCTGATATCGATCTGATTTTTGCCTGGCCGGAACATGGTTGTACGCAGGGTGGACGCCGGGAACTGGATAACGCGCAGTTTTTTACCCGCATGGGGCAGCGGCTGATTAAAGTGCTGGATCAACCAACGCAGGATGGCTTCGTCTATCGCGTGGATATGCGGCTGCGTCCGTTTGGCGAAAGTGGCCCGCTGGTGCTGAGCTTTGCCGCGTTGGAAGATTATTACCAGGAGCAGGGGCGCGACTGGGAGCGTTACGCGATGGTCAAGGCGCGGATTATGGGCGATAGCGAAGGCGTCTATGCTAACGAGTTGCGTGCGATGCTGCGCCCGTTTGTTTTCCGTCGTTACATCGATTTCAGCGTGATTCAGTCGCTGCGCAACATGAAAGGGATGATTGCCCGTGAAGTGCGTCGACGTGGTTTGACCGACAATATCAAACTCGGCGCAGGCGGCATTCGCGAAATTGAATTTATCGTTCAGGTGTTCCAGCTCATTCGCGGCGGACGCGAACCGTCGCTGCAATCGCGCTCTTTACTGCCAACGCTCAGCGCCATTGCCGAGCTGCATCTGCTTTCTGAAAACGATGCTGAACAATTGCGAGTGGCGTATCTGTTCCTGCGGCGTCTGGAAAACCTGCTGCAAAGCATTAACGACGAACAAACCCAGACGCTTCCTTCTGATGAGCTTAATCGTGCGCGGCTGGCGTGGGCGATGGACTTTGCTGACTGGCCGCAACTGACCGGGGCGCTGACCGCACATATGACCAATGTGCGCCGGGTGTTTAATGAATTGATTGGCGACGATGAAAGTGAAACTCAGGAAGAGTCGCTGTCGGAACAGTGGCGTGAGCTGTGGCAGGATGCGTTGCAGGAAGATGACACTACGCCAGTGCTGGCGCATCTTAGCGAGGATGATCGCAAACAGGTGCTAACGCTGATTGCCGATTTCCGCAAAGAGCTGGATAAGCGCACCATCGGGCCGCGAGGACGTCAGGTGCTCGACCATCTGATGCCGCATCTGCTAAGTGATGTCTGTGCGCGTGAAGACGCTGCCGTTACGCTGTCGCGCATTACCGCCTTGCTGGTGGGGATTGTTACCCGCACCACCTATTTAGAATTGCTCAGTGAATTCCCCGCGGCGCTTAAACATTTGATTTCTCTGTGTGCCGCGTCGCCGATGATTGCCAGCCAGCTGGCGCGTTATCCATTATTGCTGGATGAATTGCTCGATCCAAACACCCTTTACCAGCCGACGGCGACCGATGCCTACCGCGATGAGTTGCGCCAGTATTTGCTGCGCGTGCCGGAAGATGACGAAGAGCAACAGCTTGAGGCGCTGCGTCAGTTCAAACAGGCGCAGCTGTTACGCATCGCCGCAGCGGATATCGCCGGTACGCTACCGGTGATGAAAGTGAGCGATCACTTAACCTGGCTGGCGGAAGCCATGATAGATGCCGTCGTTCAGCAGGCGTGGGTTCAAATGGTTGCCCGCTACGGTAAGCCGAATCACCTGAACGAACGCGAAGGGCGTGGTTTTGCGGTGGTCGGCTACGGCAAGCTGGGCGGCTGGGAGTTAGGCTACAGTTCCGATCTTGACCTTATCTTCCTCCATGATTGCCCAATGGATGCGATGACTGACGGTGAGCGGGAAATCGACGGGCGGCAGTTTTATCTGCGTCTGGCGCAACGCATTATGCATCTGTTCAGTACGCGTACCTCTTCCGGCATTTTGTATGAAGTGGATGCTCGACTGCGTCCGTCCGGGGCGGCGGGAATGCTGGTGACATCCGCAGAAGCATTTGCCGATTATCAGAAAAACGAGGCCTGGACGTGGGAACATCAGGCGCTGGTGCGTGCGCGTGTAGTGTACGGCGATCCGCAGCTCACCGCGCACTTTGACGCAGTGCGTCGCGAGATTATGACGCTGCCGCGTGAAGGTAAAACTCTGCAAACGGAAGTGCGGGAAATGCGCGAGAAAATGCGCGCTCATCTCGGCAATAAACATCGCGATCGCTTTGATATCAAAGCTGATGAAGGGGGAATTACCGATATCGAATTTATTACCCAATATCTGGTGTTGCGCTACGCTCATGAAAAACCGAAGTTAACGCGCTGGTCAGACAACGTGCGTATTCTGGAACTACTGGCGCAAAACGACATTATGGAAGAGCAGGAAGCGATGGCGCTGACCCGTGCTTACACTACGCTTCGCGATGAACTTCATCATCTGGCATTACAGGAATTGCCGGGCCATGTGTCGGAGGATTGCTTCACCGCAGAGCGTGAACTGGTGCGGGCAAGCTGGCAGAAGTGGCTGGTGGAAGAATGAAGTATGGTATTATCGCGCGCAAATTTTGAATCTCTCAGGAGACAGGAATGAAAGTAACGCTGCCAGAGTTTGAACGTGCAGGAGTGATGGTGGTTGGCGATGTGATGCTGGAT
>ERZ835762.498-NODE-498-length-42629-cov-5.939470_pt1 | contig 42629 bp, 57 predicted proteins | sample MGYA00519687_ERZ835762 | MGnify/ENA primary metagenome ERZ835762 (study PRJEB31850, sample SAMEA3708783) | human gut metagenome | biome: human gut; feature: human-associated habitat; material: faeces | place: China | collected 2014 ... | reverse complement strand
GGATATAGACACGACTGGCTGTCGCGTACTTTACCCATAAATACATTGTAGTAGCATTTGATAGAGAAGGAGGTACAAGATGGCATATGCTGAAAAAACTACGGTATCCGTGGCACGGACGAAGGCAAATATAGAAGAGCTTGTTCAAACACACGGAGCAGAACAGTTTGTGAGCGGATACAAAGCTAATATGGCGGTTATCGGATTTACAATGTCCGGGCGGCAGATTCGATTTCTGCTTCCTCTCCCAGACAAGTCAGCGAAAGAATTTTGGTATACTCCGGGCCGAGGGCAACGCCGGGCGGATGATGCGGCGCATACTGCATGGGAGCAAGCCTGCCGAAGCCGTTGGAGGGCACTGTATTTAATTGTCAAGGCTAAGCTGGAGGCGGTGGAGGCTGGTATCAGCACGGTGGAGCGGGAGTTTTTGTACGATATTGTATTGCCAGATGGACGGACGGCTGGAGAATGGATTGCACCGCAGATTGAGATGTCATACCAGACGGGGCAGATGCCAGCAATGCTGCCGATGTTGGAAAATTAGGATTGAGGTGACGAAATGAGAAAATTAAGACTGATTAAAGTGGTCGTGCCGGAGATTGTTGCATATTCCATCCAGGGTTCAAAACCCATGAAACCGGAATATGAGTGTTCCTGCGGAATGGGCGTGGCAGAGGAATATAAATGTTGCCCATACTGCGGAGCGGAGCTGGCGTGGGAGCGGGTCAGGAGGCCATCGAAGGAATTTAGAAAACTGTTAGACAAGCTTTAAAATTTAAGGGAACAAAAAAAGAGCCTTACGGCTCTGCCCGACGTTTTCACTAGCGGGTGTGGAATTTCAACCACACAAGGGTCTACTGGCGGCTTTGCGTTCCCTGTTATTTGATTCAATTATAACAGCTTTAAAGCAACTATTCAATAGCAATACTGACATTATTAACATTTGGAGGAAGATATGAAACCGAAAGAGGCAATAGAATTGCTAAAGGATATGCAAAATCCATTACAGGATTATGCAGAGATGGTTGGTGCTCCAATGTGGGCTTGTGGGTGTCGGTATGTATATCCAGACCCTGAAGATTATGCTATCGAAGAAGCGATAATCGCTTTGGAAGAAAAGGAGAAGCGAAAATGGGTTTTAGTGGACGAGCGGTTGCCAGATAAACCAGGAGACTATTGGGTTACAATGCGACACTTAGATGGTAGCATAACTACAGAAAAAATGTTTTGGAGTCCTGATTGGCCTCATGAAGACGCGTGGAACGAAGTGGTTGTCGCATGGCAGCCATACTATTGTCCGGATCCATTTATTACACAAAACTGAAATTTGTGGTAGTTGTGAGAGAACAAATAGAACATAGAAAGGAGCGTGTACATATGAAGGTCGGAGAGTATTTAAAAGAGCAGCGTGAACAGCAGGGCCTATCCCATGCAAAGCTGGCGAAGGCCGCCGGAGTGTCTAAGCGCTCCCTTATCTATTGGGAGCAGGGTAGGGATATGAGTGTGGAGGTGGCCGATAAGGTGCTCAAAGCTCTGGGAGCAACCTATAAAATAGGTGCATGATTGTGCACCAAAACTGAAATTTTCTAAACATAAGAAAAAACAAATTGAGGAAAAATTATATGCACAGAATAAAAACTGAGCGGTGGTCACCCGCCAAGATGACTCCACCGCTCCCGTAAATACGTCTGAGTATATTATACCTTACTCAGACGTAAGAATCAATACGAATGAGGAGGATATAATTATGAGTACACAGACAATAAAAGCCGAAATCATCAACAATGTACTGGTAGCAATGTCCTTATATATCATGGAGCAGCAGACCCTTACTATTCTGCAAAACGTAATGCAGCAGGAATTAGTTAGAGTCAATATGGAGGAAATAACTACACTCCCAGCAGAAAGAAAGGATGATATAAGCCAGAGGAATCAGTACATAATACAGTTATTCTTGATAAAAAAGCGTGATTTGGCACGAGGAACCAAAGAAAACTATCTTAATTCCATACGAAGATTGCTGACAGAGATAAGCACAAAATCACTGGACCAGATGGACACCACTGATATTGATTGGTATTTATCGCGGTATGAAATCAGAAATGTGTCCAGTGGAGGAAAGAAAAACCAGCCCAGTACCTATAATAACGAGCGCCGATTTCTGTCAGCCTTCTTTACATGGATGCGCCTTGAAAAATTAATCACAGACAATCCCGTAGAATCTATCCCAGCAAAAAAAGTACCAATTAAACCGATTGATTACTATAGCCCGGAAGAATCTGCAAGGTTAAGGGATGCGTGCAAAAATATCCGTGAGAGGGCCTTGATGGAGGTACTTCGAAGTACTGGAGCCAGGATAGGTGAGATTGCGGAAATAACTCTGGACCAGATAGACATGAGAACCGGCGATATTTGGATACAGGGAGAGAAAAGCGGAAGATATCGGACTATCTATCTGGATGATGATGCGCGGCATTATTATGGCCTGTATTTGGACAGCAGGAAAGATGATTGTCTATATATGTTCCCGCGCTCCAGAAAACCGTATGGAAAGATGACTACTTGTGGATTTCGGGCGATATTGAAAACCATAAGGAAAAGAGCTGGACTCACATGTCGCGTATATCCGCATAAGTCACGAAAGACGCTGGGGATGAATCTGAAAAATCGAGGGGTTGATATTGGAACCATACAGGAAATTATGGGACATGCAGACCCAGGAGTTACGGCACGTTATTATGCACAGTCTAACCCGCGCACTCTTCGTTCAGTAAGAGAAAGAGTTAATGTGTAGGAAGGAGGGCTATGAGGACCAGGGACAAGAACTATAATGATTATGGCATTACCGATGATGAAGCCAAACGCATAAAAGAATACTGCCAGACCGCCAGCGTAGAAGATAAGCTAACATTGTTCCAGTGTGCCATATCATCGGCTCCTGGCCTGGAGGTAGAGATATACGAAAGCCTTGTAAGTAATATCGGATATGACAAGCTGAGCAAGCGAAAGAATATACCAATTAAACGGGATGACTTTTACGGGTATCAAAGAAAAACACTGGATGAATATAGGCGGTTGATGACATTGTTTGGGAGGTGGAAAGGATGACAATTAGTCATATAAAGGCAAGCGAGTTATTAAGAATTGGTGATAGCATCCGCAACCTAAGAAAAAATAAGGGATGGACGCAAAAGAAGCTTGCTATTGAAAGCGGAATTCACGAAGTACAGATACGCAGATATGAAAATAATCATTCACTTCCTAGAGATGAACAATTGCAAAAACTTGCAACTGCTTTAGGGGTAGAAAACGATTTTTTCACACGAATGGAGAATATATATGGCAGGAATCAATGATTACATAAGAATAGGGAAAAGAATAAAACAAGTAAGGATAAAATCAGGAATTTCACAAAAGGATATGGCAAAACGTCTCGGAATACCAGAATCCTCATGGTCAAATTATGAAAATGAAATTCGTGAACCAGGAATAAACTTGATATATTCGTTTTGTAAAGAAATGGGTATAACGATAGATGAATTGATACGGATGGAGATTATGACAATTGGAGAAAACATTAAGAAATATCGCGAAAAAAAAGGATTGACACAAAAGGAATTGGGTGCAGCTTTAGGATTAGCAGAAATTACAATTAGACAATACGAAAGCAACAAGCGTGAACCAAAATATGAAATCCTTTTTTCTATTGCAGATGCACTAAACATATCCATTGACGATTTAATGAATATTGACACTGGAAAACGGATAAAAGAAGAAAGAGTAAAAGCAAAACTAACACAAGAAAAATTGGCCCAAAATGCGGAAATTTCTGTTTTCACCTTACAGAAATATGAATCTGGGGACCGGAATCCTAAAATAGAACAATTAAAAAAAATAGCAAATGCTTTAGGAATATCAATTACTCAACTTAAGATTATATAAAAAATGTGGGGACGATTTACATTACATGCGCATGGTAAAATTAGTATAGGACTATTATACCGTGTGAAGCACAAAGAATAAGGGGTGGTGATTGTGGCTTCCAGATTAACAGATAAACAGAAAAAGAAAATAATAGCTGATTATGTGGAATCTGGAAGCTATCGTGCCACAGCAAAAAAATTCGGTGTTTCAGATAACACAGTAAAAAACATATGCGCAAAAAGTGCAGATATTGCGCAGAAGTGCGCACAAAAAAAAGAACAGAACACAGCCGATATGTTGGCATATATGGATTCCAGGAAAGAACAAGCACAGGGTATTATTGATAAATATCTTGAAAAGCTGGCAGACCCGCATAAACTAGAAAATGCTACTATCTCCCAAATTGCAACAGCGATGGGGATAGTAGTTGATAAGTTTATGGATAATACAAAAAAGGGAGAAAATGCACAAGGAGTCACTATACTGAATGATATACCAAAACCGGAGAAAGGGAATGATGATGCATGAGTGACATAATAAATCTGACTGATGTAATCGCCCCTTCATTCTATGGTGTTCACTGGGATATCCTGGAAGGAAACCATACATATTATGACCTGTATGGTGGGCGAGGTTCCGCGAAGTCCTCTTTTATATCCGGGGAAATCGTACTGGGAATAATGGATGACCCAGAGTCCAATGCTGTTATATTCCGAAAGTACGCTGTTACAATTGGGGAATCAGTATTTGAGCAGATACAATGGGCCATAGATGCACTGGGAGTAACGGAATTATGGGAATCCCGTACAAGCCCATACCGATTTGTTTATAAGCCGACAGGACAAAAGATAATATTCCGTGGACTTGACAAGGCAAAGAAAACAAAGTCAATTAAAGCTAGTAAGGGATACTTCAAATATTTGTGGTTAAACACTTCTGACCACGTTAAACCCATTAAATTCAGGGAAACTCCTACAAAATAGGACAATCCTGAGCAAAGATTATTCGACATAATATTTAATAAATTCATCTTTTATGGTACAATATAATAAACGAATTTAAGGAGAAAATACCATGAAAGAAATTTGGAGAATTATTAAAGGGTTTGAGGACTATGAGATTAGCAATACAGGAAGGGTAAAAAGCCATAAGCATGGCCGAGAAGTCATTTTAAAGCAAAGAGTATCGCATGATGGTTATGTATGGTACAACTTGTGCATGAATGGCAAACAGTACACAAAGCGAGCAAATAGGCTTGTGGCTGAGGCTTTTGTTAATAACCCAGAAAATAAACCTACAGTTAATCACATTGATGGAGATAAATCCAATAACAACGCAGACAATTTAGAATGGGCTACCCGCGAGGAGCAAATGCAGCATGCTTATGCAAATGGCTTAAAAAAGCCAGTTCGAGGATATTTACAAGGGAATCATGTTTTGAGCGAAGATGAAGTGAGAGAAATTCGCAGAATTTATAAGGGACATGATAAAGAGTTTGGAATGAACGCTCTAGCAAAAAAATATAATGTAAGTCCTTCTGTAATTGATAAATGCGTAAGAAGAAAAAGCTATAAGAATGTCGAATAATAATGTGCAACGACTATCGAAAGGTAGGTTATAGAGAAATCTATAACTGAGAACGAGTAGAGTAAGCCTCGAGTGAGGTTGAAAAAGTGGGGTGAGTGGAATTGGTAACAGATTCCATTTACATGATATAGTCTGAACACCATAGTAATATGGTGAGTGTATACGGAAACGGTATATGCGTAACAAAATTGTGAAGAACTGGACGAATTTGCAGGACCGGAAGAAATACGAACTGTTGAGCAGTCAGTATTGCGTGGTGGCAGCAAGTTTGTTGTATTTAAATCCTTCAACCCGCCTATCAGTCAAAGCAACTGGGCTAATCAGTATGTGAATACTCCAGACGATAGCGCGTATAGGCATAAAAGCGATTACCGTTCTGTACCGGTTGAATGGCTGGGAGAAATGTTTATTGAGCGCGCTGAACATCTTAAAGCCACTAATGAGCGGGCATACAACCACGAGTATTTAGGCTTGCCGGTTGGACTTGGTACAAATATATTTGATATGCTGGATGTGAGGACCATTACGGATGATGAAATCAAGGGATATCAAAGCATATACCAGGGGCAAGACTGGGGCTGGTTCCCGGACCCCAAAGCCTTTATCCGTGCCGCTTACATACCAAACAAGGAATTGGTTGTTTTGCTTGATGAAATGGGTGGCTGTAAAATTCGTAACAGCAAGATGGCTGAGGATATACAGACGGCTGGGTACGATGATTATACAATCTATTGTGGTGTGGACGAAGAAGAAAACATTATAGACTTCCGTGACGCTGGTTTACCGGCACGCAGAGCCATTGTAACACCGGGTAGCAGGAAATATACCTTTGAGTGGTTGCAGTGCCGTACAATTGTTATAGACCCGGCACGCACGCCACGGGCATACAAAGAAATCATAGAATATGAGCATGAGGTTGACAGTAACGGTGAGGTGATATCGGATTACCCAGATGGAAACGACCACTGGATAGATGCACTCCGCTATGCCACAAGCCCATTATCAATGAGAAGGGGGAACAGCGCATAATGAATGTATTAGAACATTTTATTTTGTCTGTCTATAAAATTGAAGATATAACAGAGGAATATGAAAAAAAGTTCGGAAAACCATCTAAGGAAAAACTACTGAAAGTTTTTCTGGAATATGATTGCTATGGACAGAAAGACAAAACGGAATTGGTATTTAGGGAAACAGAATGGAATACGGCAAAGGAAAATGGGTATTTCTTGGCATAAGGTGACTAAATGGGACTAATAACATGGGCTAAAAAGGTGATAGGAATGATATTCAAGCAACAGGCAGAAGAAGATTTTAACGTTGAATCAGTGGTATCCCCGGAGATGGAAAGCAAGATTACAGAGTGCGCCAATATCTACCGGGGTACTCCCTGTTGGGTAAATGCTGACGATAACGTTAAGACAATCAATTTTGCAAAGGCTATATGTTCCGAGACGGCGCGCCTTGCTACCCTGGCAATCGGAATACAGATTGATGGGAGCGCGCGGGCGGCATGGCTCCAGGAGCAGATTGATAAGATATATTTCCAGATTCGTCACTGGGTAGAATATGGTATGGCCTACGGTACAATCATCCTTAAGCCAAATGGTAAGGGACTGGACATATTCACACCTATGGATTTTATCATTACGGATTGCGATAATGAAGGTATCTATGGGATTGTGTTCAAGGATAGTTACAGCGAAAATGATAAGTATTATACCAGATTTGAGTATCATCGGTTTGTTGAGGTTAAGGATGGGGAGAACACCTATTACCCATATTACATATCCAATAGAGCCTATGTGTCTCACTCTGCAAAAAGCGTGGGGGAACCGATAGCATTAAACAGGACTAAGTGGTCCGACTTACTTCCAGAGACTCCACCTATACTTAAAGCAAACAATGATAAAATAGATGGCCCCATGTTTGGTGTACTCCGCACTCCACAGGCTAACAATTTGGATATCTCATCACCTTTGGGATTGCCAATGTTTGCCGAGGCCATAGAAGAATTAAAGGACCTGGATGTGGCATATAGCCGGAATGTAGGTGAAATATTTGACAGTGAGAAAATCATATTAATTGATGACCAATTAATGCTTGGTGATGGAACTAATTTAAAACGTCCAGGAGTAAATAAAGTTAAATTACCACATTATGTAAGAAATGTATTTGGAAATAGTAATGGGGAATTTTACCATGAGATTAATCCATCATTAAATACTGATACCAGAATAACCGGAATTAATAACTTACTTTCTTTCCTGGGATTTAAGTGTGGATATTCCAACGGGTACTTTGTACTTGATGAAAAAACAGGTATGGTCACAGCAACACAAGTAGAAGCTGACGACCGCCGCACTATCCAGTTAATCAAAGATGTGCGCGACAAACTGGAAAGTTGTCTTGACGGGGCAATATATGCGCTTAATGTATATGCTGACCTGTACGGACTGGCACCAGCCGGAAACTACGAAATCACATATGATTTTGGGGACATTACATATAATCGCGAAGAGGACCGGGCAAGATGGTGGCAATATGTTGTGCAGGGTAAGGTGCCGGCCTGGATGTATTTTCAAAAGTTTGAAGGGTTATCCGAGGAAGATGCGAAGGCTATGGTACAGGAAGCGCAACCGAAGGATAGACCGAGGATGTTTGAGGAGGAATAAATTGAGAAGCTTATTAATTTGGATAGTATTCAATATACCACTTGGTCCATTTGCCCCGAAAGTATTTGAATGGTCGATTAGACATAAGGGAAAGAAGGAAGAGTAAATGTTAAGCCCTGATTACCTTGCAAGAATCGCAGAAGGAAGCGAAGAAATAGCCTCACAGCTTCACACATACATTATCCGTCAGATAATAGACCGCATGATGATACGCATAGGCCGCGGCGATGATTGCCTGCTCACCTCATCTGACCGATGGCGCATACATGTATTGCAGGACGCAGGGTATCTGCTGGAGGATATAACAGCAGAGTTATCCAAGTACACCAAGAGGCAGGAGAAAGAGATTAAAGCGGCTATGGAGGAGGCCGGGATAAAAGCTCTGGAATACGACCACAGAATATACGAGGCCGCCGGCCTGTCTCCTATGCCCCTGACGCAATCCCCGGCCCTTATTCGGCTGATGGAACGCAATTACCTGGCAACATTAGGGGAATGGAAAAACTACACTAGGACAACCGCGCAATCTGCTCAAAGATTATTTATTAACGAGTGCGATATGGCCTATAACAAAGTTATGAGTGGAGCAACATCTTACACACAAGCAGTTAAAGAGGCCGTAGAAAATGTGGCCAGTGGGGGTATTACACTTGTTCAATATAGAAGTAAAAATACTGGAGATATAAGAAATGACACGATAGAGACAGCTACAGCACGAGCGATACGGACTGGTATAGCACAGGCTACGGCGGAAATTACGCTGGCAAGAATGGTAGAAATGAAGTGGGAAGTTGTGCTGGTGTCGGCGCATGTGGGCGCAAGAAATGTTGGGGGGATACCAGAGAATCATGAACTTTGGCAAGGAAAATTCTACAGTCTCCCGCAATATGGACATAGATTCCCGGATTTCTATTACTCTACAGGATATGGAGATATTACTGGATTGTGCGGAGGAAATTGTAGGCATAGTTTTGGACCAGGTGATGGAGAAAATAATCCGTATGACCCAATAGACACAGAGGAAAATCGAAATCAGTACGAAAAAGAGCAACGCCAGCGAACGCTTGAACGCCGCATCCGCAAGACCAAGCGCGAGGTTATGGGCCTGCAAGAGGCCGTAGAGAAATGCCAGGACAAGGCGGCAAAGTTTGAGCTACAGCAGGCGCTTGACCGGAAATCCTACTTGCTATCCAAGCAGTATAAGGCATATAACGAGTTTTGTAAGGAGAATAACCTTAGAACTCAGTCAGAGAGATTACAGATTGCCCGCTGGAGCCGTGAACAGGCTGCAAAGGCCAGAGGGGCGGCGAGACGGTATCAAAATGCGAAAGGGGAATGAATTTGAATAGATGGAAACCATATAACCCTAACCCAGTCCGTAATCAGCGTGTAGGCGACTGTGCCATACGTGCAATTTGCAAAGCAACCGGACAGGATTGGGAAACCGCCTTTGCTGGCGTTATGGTGGTGGCGTGCGAGAAATCAGATATGCCGTCAGCTAACAGCGTGTGGGGGACATATCTCAGGCGCAACGGGTTTCGGAGAAACATTATACCAGACGAATATCCAGAAGATTATACCGTGGAAGAATTTTCGGCAGACCACCAAAACGGAGTGTTTGTTCTTGGGCTTGATGGTCATGTGGTAACGGTTGTGGACGGATTTTACTGGGACACATGGGACAGCGGTCAAGAAATACCAATATACTACTGGGAAAGGCGATAACTTATGGAAACATTAAACTCTATTATGGTTGTATGCGGTTGGCTTATTACTCTTGGAGGAGCAGGAACCGTAATATATAAATTGTTTCACCCGGCATTTAAGCTAAAAAACAGAGTGGATAAATTAGAAATAAATGTGGAAAAGGATTATAAATCTATCCAAGAAATAAGAGATATGCAATCTCTTTTATGCCAAGGAATGATAGCATTAATTGATAATCGTATAACCGGTAACAACATAGAGGGTTTAAAAAAAACCAAAGAAGCTATGATAAAGCATTTGTCAGAAGGTATTTAAGGAGCGTTGCTTTGAAAGTATATGACTTTACAGTGCCAGAACTAAATTATTTTCGTACATATTGCAACTTTACAGATGAAGAGCGGGCGCTGTTTGAGTACCGGGCTAAAAATTATCCTTTAGAATATTGCGCTGAACTGATGAACGTAAGTGTATCCACAGCCAAGAGATTAAGCAGAAAGGTAAACAACAAAATCATAAGGGTATGTTAATAAGGAAGAAAATCATATGATTTATGGATGGGAGAAGGGATTAAGATATGTTTGTCAGAACTGAACGAGAATATGATACGACATATAAAAAGTGCATAATTGAGATTGATGGTGCGTCCTATCCTGCTACATTTCAGGAACATCGTCTTGTTTCAGAAGGATTTGATATAAACGGAAATATGTTAGTAAATTATACAACAATCCGTAAATATGTACTTGGAAAACCACATCCTTTATTTAAGACAAATTTATTTGAAGTTTTATGTGATGATGGACATAAAAGTATGTGTTACATGACTGAAAATAAAAAGACATTAATAGAAGTGAATTAAAAAATTTATTATCAAGCGTTTATTAGCTTAATTAGCAAGTTTGATGCTTTTGGATATTAAAATACTTTCTTGATACTTTTATAAGTCTTTGACGAACTGTCAGAGGCTTATTTTTTATGGGATAATTGGATTATAAAAGAACGGAGGGGATATAATGCCGCAACCATTTATCAATCCAAACTATCTGAATACATATCCAAACGCATACCCATATCAACCACAAATGCAACCACCTATGGACCGATTGCAGCAGCTACAGGCACCATACCAGATGCCGCAACAGACGCAGGTTTCACAGGTCCCGCAGACCAACCAGGGAATATTATGGGTGCAGGGTGAGGCCGGGGCAAAGTCGTATTTAGTAGCGCCCAGCACATCCATATTGCTGATGGACAGCGAAAATGAGTATTTTTATATTAAGACAACCGATGCGGCAGGGATGCCAACACTCCGCACTTTTGAATATAAAGAGATTGTAAATGGTCAGAAGAAGGAAAATGCACCGGCTGAAAATCTTGACGAAAAGTATGTTACCAGAAACGAGTATCAGGATTTAAAGGCAAAATATGATGAATTATATGGCCTTTTAGAATCCAGCACAGCGCCAAGCGGAAAGGGGAAATAATATATGAATCCATTATTTAGCATGTTGGGCGGCGGCTCACCAATGGGCGGCATGATGCCTGGAATGGGTGGGGGAAACAACCCAATGCAGATGATTCAGAAGCTTATGGAATTTAAGAACAACTTCAAGGGGAATCCCCAGGAAGAAGTGCAGAAGATGCTACAGTCCGGGCAGATTACCCAGCAGCAGTTAGACCAAGCCCAGCAGATGGCCCAGCAGTTTCAGCAGATGCTTGGAGGCATGAAAAAATAGTACATAAATCAATGCGCATGATTTTGTAAATAAATTTAAAGGAGTAAATATTTATGGAAAGTGGTTACTCTTTAGCGGACATTGCAGCCGCTACAGGAAACGGAAATAACAGAAATGGTGATGGTATGTGGGGAGACTGGATTTGGATTATCGTTCTCTTCCTGTTCGCCGGGGGAGGCTGGGGCAATGGCTTCGGCGGCAACGGTGCAAATGGCGCGGGACTCCAGGGTCTTGCTACCAGAGCAGATATCAATGAGGGCTTTGCTTTGAACGGTATAGAAAACGGAATTAGGGGTATCCAGCAGGGTATCTGTGACAGCACATACGCGCTGAACAACACTATCACCAGCGGATTCAACGGTGTTGACCGCAGCTTATGCCAGATGGGCTATCAGCTCCAGGATTGCTGCTGCCAGACACAGCGCGCAATTGACGGCGTAAACTACAATCTGGCAACACAGTCATGTGATACCAGAAATACAATCCAGAACGCCACAAGGGATTTACTGGATAACAACAACAGCAACACCAGGGCTATCCTTGACTTCTTAACCCAGGACAAGATTTCCAGCCTCCAGGCAGAAAATCAGACCCTTAGGTTCCAGGCAAGCCAGACTGCCCAGAACGGCTTTATTGATGCAGTGGGTAACACCATCGTTGCACAGCTTCGTCAGCCGCAGCCTGTACCGGCTTATACGGTTCCAGCGCCATATCCATACGCATCTAACTGCGGTTGTGGATGCAATACTGGATGCGGATGCTAAATCGAAACGAGCAGTTTTATGATAATCTTGCTTTGTATGCAACTGCATTGCAAATGATAGATTTGCTTTTGCTTGTTAGCGATGTGTCAAATAATGATATTATGGAAGCACTACAACAGCAGAATAAGGAGTACATGGAGAAGATTATCGACCAAAACAACCGTATATTGCGTATCTTGTCCGAAAAGGACATGTCTACTGAATAGTAGTATTACACACATGGAGGGGTAGGCACAGGCTTGCCCTTCTGTGCATATAAGGAGGATTTTATTATGGCAGATTTTGTAACTGCTGGCACACAGACTGTTGAAGTCAATGGAAGTGTACTGTTTGCATCAAACCGGGTATATTCCTGTAATTGCCCAAATATAAGGCACGAGCCACTTTCTGGGAGAGTGGTTTTACTTCCTGGCCTGTACCGTGTAGGCTTTAACGGAAACTTTTCCGCAGCCGCAGCAGGTGACGTTATCTTTGAAGTGCAGCAGGACGGCGAAGGCATTCCCGGTGCAAGAATCCAGAACACAGTTGCCGCCGGCGCAACAATCAATGGAGCAGCAACTGTAGAAGTAAGGGTGTGCAAACCATGTTGCGCTACCCTATCGGTAAAAAACGTTGGAGCCACAGCGGCGACAGTATCAGACGCTAACCTTGTTGTTAGCAGAATAGGTTAAGGGGGTAAGGCTATGAGTTATAAGATGATGCAGAATATCCACGAAGAGCTGGATAAGATTGCGGAAAAGGGCCTGAACACTAGCAACCTTGAAACCGCATACAAACTGATAGACATGTGGAAAGACATGGAGAATGTGGAGTACTGGAAGTGCAAAGAGGAGTACTACAATCAGGTAATGGACGAAATGGACGGCGGAGAATACAGCGAAGCGCGTCGCAAGCGCGACAGCATGGGACGTTATAGCCGTGCTGACGGAATGTCGCAGGACTATGATAATGACAGCTCATATCGCGGCACACGTGGAAAGCATTACGTCAGAGGTCATTACAGTCGCGCCACTGGACCGGCCTATGACGACTACATGAATCAGAAGCAGAGCTACAGAAGCGGCGGGAAAGATGAAGATTGCAAGCGGCGTATGCTTGCAGCCCTGGAAGAGCATATGGACGCTTTAGCAAATGAAATCGGGGAAATGAGTGCCGATGCCGAATGCAGAGAGGAAAGGGAGGTCATGAAGCGCTATATAGACAAACTGCGCAACATGATGTAATACAAAAGGCAGGATTAATTTCCTGCCTTTTTATGATGAATTTGTACAGGACGTGTCAAAGCATCTATAATGTTCCACCCGCTATATATGCGACTATGTACTCTTGCATAAGAAGCATTGTATTCTCTACACCATTCCGCAAGAGATTTCGTTGTTCCGTCTATTTCAAACATCAAATTTCTGTTTGTATTATTGTTCTGCTCAATAATTGTAGCCCATCTACAATTTGAAGGTTCATAATTTTTTGAACTATCTATCCTATCAATGGATAAGTTATCTGAATACCCGTTTTCTAAAGCCCATTTTTTGAAGTTATTGTAATCTTTCCATTCGTCACATACAGAAATCCCTTTTCCACCATATAAATAGTACGAATCATGTTTTACACTGCTACAGCGAAACAACATATCGCTCCATATTCTATAAATCCTGGTTTTGGTATCTCCATGAGTTTTATTTCTTTGTATTATGGACTCTCTGCTATAACATCCACACGATTTAGTATGCCCGGTTGTCAAATCTTGTTGATGAACAATACTTATATTCCCACAATCACATTTACATTCCCATAAAGTTTGATTTCCCTTGCTTTTTCCGGCATATCGAATAGCGACCAATCTTCCAAATCGCTTTCCTGAAATGTCCTCTACTCTTGATTTTCGGCAATCGGGGCATGACTTGTTGTATTTGGATTTTAAAGTATTATCACTGGTAACAAATATTTTCCCGCAATCGCATTGGCATTCATATTGCGTATATGATTTTGTTTTCGGAAGCTTTCGCAGTACAGTTAATTTTCCGATTTTCTTACCTATAAAATCATCTTTATTGGCACATCCGCAAGATTTTGTTTTTCCGTTACGCAAATTTCCGGTATAGATTTTTCGTGTCGTTCCGCAATCGCAACGGCATAGATAATACAAATTTCCCAGATATTCCAACACCGTCCACATTCCAAACTTTTGACCTGTTAAATCAATTCTTTTTGTCATTAAGTAACCCCTTTCTATATTCAATATTATATCATAAGAACGAGAAACAATCAATTAGTACATAGTTAAAATGTGGGGATACGAAGAGTAAAATAATCTGGTATAATGAGAGGGGATATCTAACCTTACAAAATGTGGGGACGATTATTTTTTTCTAATACGGTAAAATAGGAGTAGGAATAAGCAGAAAGGGTGAAAACATGGTAAAAGACAGTTGGGTGTACTGCCCTATATGTAACAATAAAACTCGGACTAAAATACGACCAGATACGGTTGCGAAAAACCTTCCCGTATTTTGCCCTGTATGCAAGAATACATCCATAATGAATATTGCAAAAGGAAAAGCAAGTGATTTAGATAAAAGTGGTTTATCACCTGCAACATAACTTTAGAGCCAGACGCTAGACGCAGAGCCAAACAGATGCAAGAGTTTGTTTGGCTCTTTCTTTATATTGACCTCCCTCCTATAGCACATGTCCTTAAAAGAAACAGGTTCTAGCGCATAGCGTGAACAGCCTGGAGGTTGAAAAGCGGATGCAATTTCCGGCATGTGCGTTTTTGGACAAGTCAAGTCCTACAAAATGGCAACCGTTGGTGGACGGTTACACACCTACAAATAACCTAATAACGGAAAAGGAGAATCATCAATGAAAACCGAAGAATTAAAAGCACAGGGATTGACAGAGGAACAGATATCTTTTGTCATGGCTGAAAATGGGAAAGACCTCAAAAAGTTGCAGAAAGAAAACGACAATCTGAGCGCGGACCGGGATACCTGGAAAGAAAAAGCAGAAGCAGCAGAAGCAACGCTGAAAGGCTTTGAAGGGGTTGACCTGGAGACGATGCAGAGGGAAATATCTGACTGGAAACAGAAAGCTACAGAAGCAGAAAAGAATGCCCAGTCACAGCTTTATGAACGTGATTTCGCGGATGCGCTTAAGACAGAATTTGAAGGGATTAAATTTTCCAGTGAGGCAGCAAAGCGGGCAATTATGGAAGAAGTAAAAGAGGCCGGTTTAAAGCTGAAAGATGGTAAAATTCTGGGACTGAATGACCTTTTGTCTCAAATGAAAGAAAAAGATGCTTCGGCTTTTGTTGATGATGCACAGCAGCAGGTACAGCAGAACATGGCGAGGTTTACCGCACCAGTAGGCAAGCAAAATACGCCAGGAACTATGACACGAAAGGATATTGAAGCAATTAAAGACCCGTCTGAGCGCCAGTCTGCAATTGCCAATAACCTGCATTTATTCGGTAAAGGAGAACAGTAATGGCAGCAAAAGCCAATATAATCACAAGCGCGGACATACAGGTTACAGCGCGTGAAATTGATTTTGTGACACGTTTTGAGAGGAACTGGCAGCATCTTCGGGACATTCTGGGGATTATGCGTCCTATTAAGAAAACACCGGGAGCAGTGCTGAAAAGCAAATATGCAGAAGGAACTTTACAGAGCGGTGCTGTAGGCGAAGGAGAGGAAATCCCTTACAGCAAATTTACAGTAAAGGAAAAGACATATGCGGAAATGACCATAGAGAAGTATGCAAAGGCCGTTTCCATTGAAGCAATTAAGGACCACGGCTATGAAAATGCCGTACAGATGACAGACGACGAATTTTTGTTCCAGCTCCAGTCGGATGTAACAGAACGATTCTATACATATCTGAATACCGGTACACTTACCGGAACAGAAACCACCTTCCAGATGGCCCTTGCTATGGCAAAAGGAATGGTAGAAAACAAATTCAAACAGATGCACCGGAATGTTTCGGGGGTGGTTGGATTTGTGAATATTCTGGATGTATACCAGTACTTGGGGGCTGCTGAAATCACTGTGCAGAATCAGTTTGGTTTCCAGTATCTCAAAGATTTCATGGGATTCAATACAATCTTCCTGCTGTCAGACTCGGAAATTGCAAGAGGAAAAGTAATAGCTACACCAGTGGAAAACATTGTAATGTACTATATTGACCCAAATGAAAGCGATTTTGCACGGGCTGGACTGGTATATACCACAGGGGCCGGAGAAACAAACCTTATCGGATTCCACACCCAGGGTAATTACAACACCGCTGTTTCCGAGGCATTTGCAATTATGGGATTAACTCTGTTTGCGGAATACCTTGATGGTATTGCAGTTATCACCATCAGCGCGGGGGGAGCGTAGCCGCCAGTAATCTATCCCTGGACGCTGACGGCGAAGATTTGACAGGGAGCAAGAAAGCAAGAAGCAGATAAGGAGGAACCGGCATGGCCTATGCTGATTATGAGTTTTACACAACAAAATACTACGGCAGTGCCATACCGGATTCCCAATCATTTGATAAAGAAGCAGAACGGGCAAGCGACTTTCTTGACATTGTAACTAGAGATAGGTTGGTTGACGGCCTCCCAGATAATGAACGAGCGCAAACCAAAATCAAGAAAGCCGTATGTGCCTTAGCTGATAAGCTGTATGGTTTGGAACTGGCAGAAAAACAGGCGCTATCTGCCGCCGCTGGAAGTATAACCAGCGGGACCGGCGGCGCAACCACAGGCGTTATCACGTCAAAGTCGTCCGGTTCCGAATCAATCAGCTATGCATCCCCTTCTGAAATAGCTAACGGAGCTAAAGCCTGGAGTTCTGTATACTCTGCGGCAGGGGATGAACAGGCAACCAATAAACTCCTGTATGATACTGCAAAGGTGTATCTGATGGGAGTAAGAGATAATAATGGCGTTCCATTGCTGTACGCCGGAATGGGGTAGATATGGATATAACGACATTGGGAACATGTGTGGCTATTGTGGCTTTAAGCTATGTGGTTGGTCTTGGATGCAAAGCGGCAAAGAAGATACCGGACGAATGGATTCCGGTCATTATGGCTGTAGTGGGTGGCGCTTTGGGCGCGCTTGGAATGGGAACCATACCAGATTTCCCAGCAACTGACTATATCACGGCTGTAGCGGTAGGCGCTGTGTCTGGTCTGGCGGCTACGGGGGTTAACCAGATGTATAAGCAGATGAATAAATAACGGAGGGGATACCTTATGTACACGGTATCCCTTGATTTAGAAAGGCGCATGTCGCGAGACAGCAGTAAGTCCTTTCCTTGAAAAGGAGATGGATTTATGCCGAGACCTAAAGACCTGATAGGACAGAAATTTGGTAAACTAGTTGCTATAGAGCACTTTGTTCAACAAGGACAATCATGGTGTAAATGTAAGTGCGATTGTGGGAATGTCAAAAATGTAAGGGCAAGTTGTCTTATATCTGGAGTAACACAAAGTTGTGGATGCTATCAAAGAGAACGTACTTCCACAACAAATAGATTACACGGAGAAAGTGGTACACGTTTATATAAAATATGGAAACATATGAAAGGACGATGTTTGTGTAAGAGCGATAAGAATTATTCTCTTTATGGTGGACGTGGAATATCTATTTACGAAAACTGGATGAACTCTTATGAAAACTTTAGAAACTGGGCGATACAAAGTGGATATTCCGAAAAACTCACGATTGATAGGATTAATGTTGACGGAAATTATTGCCCGGAGAATTGTAGGTGGGTCACGGTGAAGGCGCAGGCCAATAACAAAAGGACAAACATATATGTAACGCTTGGAAACGAAACTCATACGTTGGCAGAATGGGGAGAAATTAACGGCATATCTTACGAAACAATAGACAAAAGGCGCAGATACGGGTGGAGTAATGAGTCGGCAGTTTCTACTCCGGTCAGAAAAAGGAGGCACTAACATCTACAAGGCAACTATAACTGTATTTAATTATTACGAATCCTCAACAGCGCAGATATGGTACCCTCACACATTAAAAAACGTTGACCTAGTTACTGATAGAGGAGCGTTAATAAAAAAATATGGGGTAGATAGCGCAGACAATGCCGAATTGCATATCGCTTACACTGAAATGGGCATGCAGAAGATTATCACGAATGCTACTGGAAAGGAAATTATCTGGCTTCCGCCAAAAGCCTGGGCGAAACAGGTCAATGATGAGTTGGCAGACAGTATTACTTTTAGCCCATCTACAGATTTCTTTTGGAATGGAGAATGGACAGGCGTTAATCCGGTAAACGATGAAGACTATCGAGACGGGTTTTATGCCTATATGAACAACCGATATGACTTTGTGTATTTGGTATCCTCTGTTGGCGGTCCATACTCTGTGATTCCTCACTTTGAAATATTGGGGAAATAATATGGCAAGTAAAATAACACATTTTAAAGGATTCTCTGTTGTTGACGGAGATATCAAAATCAAACTTAATTTGACCCGGTTTGATAAGCAATTCCATCGTGCGCAGTATCAGCTTGACGGAAATGTCATGAATAGCATGGTCCCTTTTATGCCTATGGTTACAAGCGATTTTGTGGATGTTACCAGAGCAGCCAGCGCCGCAGTACAAGGGAGTGGAAAAGTATATGCCGCATATGGCCCTGCTGGTCGTTTTTTATATCAGGGTAAAACTATGGTTAGTACTGTTACTGGTAGCACGTGGGCTACAAAGGGGACTAAAAAGGTGTTAGTAAGCCAATATGGAGGTAAAACCAAAGCAAAAGAGGATTTACAATATACCAAAACAGCGCATCCTAAGGCACAGGCTAAATGGTTTGATGCAGCAAAAAAAGCAGATGGTAAATCATGGATAAAGCAAGCCAAGAAAACGGCTGGAGGTGGAAAGCGTGGGTGATGAACGAAAACCAATAGGAAAAGATGCAAGCGGATATGATGTGTTGACAATTGCTGTAAAGGCTTTGCTTAATCAATTCCCGGGTTTGTATGAAAATGAAACCGTTAAGTTTGAAGAATTGGGTGAGGATAGTGGGATTGCATTTTCGGCAGATAATGGAGCCTTAATCTTTTCTGAGACTGAGGATGTACTGGGTGGAGTGCGCCAGACCTGCCAGTATCCCTTCTATATTATATACCGTACATCCTCCACAAAAGAGCGGCAGAAGATGAGCATACAGGAATTTCTTGATACGTTCGGGAAGTGGCTATGTCGTGAGCCGGTTGTGATTGATGGGAGTGAGCAACGATTATCAAATTATCCCACATTATCTCAGGGAAGAAAGATAACCAAAGTTACCCGTGATAACTCATACGGACTGGAACCGCAGGAAAGTGGCGTGCAGGACTGGATACTTCCTGTATCAATAGAATATAAATATGATTTTGAAAGATGGTAGAGCCAGACGCTAAGACGCAGAGCCTTGTGTGATGGCTCTATTTTTATTTGAAAGGAGATAAATAATGGTTGAACGTAAATACCTTGCGCATTATTTAGATGCTGCTTTTGATACTACTTATGCAGCAACAGAATATGCAAGGCTGGGAAAAAATCTGGAAGAATACAGTGAAGAGTTAAATCCAGATGTAAATATAACCAAAAATATACTTGGGGAGCAGTCTGTGCAGCATAGTGGATATGAAGTGCAGTCCGATGTAGACCCTTACTATTACGAAAATTATGATGATACCTTGTCAAACAAGATTATGGCATTGGCCAATACAAGAGCGACAGGAGACAAATGTAAAACAAGCATGGTTGATGTGTTGCTTAAACCAGATGCGGATGACCCGGAAGGTGCTCCACCAACGGTAGTATGGGCATACCGTGAAGATGTATATGTTATTCCCAATAGTGTAGGCGGTGATACATCCGGCATTCAGACACCATTTACAGTATACAAGGCTGGAAATCGCATTAAAGGTACATGGAATGTTGAGACAAAGAAGTTCACCACAGCTTCTAGCGCTAGTCTGAGCGATTAATGGAGGAATTATGGCAAGACAGATTACCCTTAACGACAGGGAATGGATTGAGATTGTAAATTCGGGAAAGGAAGTGACGGGGGGATTTTGGTGGAATCCATCTGATTTAGATATTGCCAAGCGTTGTGAGAATGTACTCAACTATTTTAATGGTATAGAAGTTGATAAAGAAGCAGATTTCTTTGCTATATCTGATGAAATTAAGAAGCAATTTAACTATCTTCTTGGCTCAGATAACGCCTCAGAAGAATTATTCAAGCATTGCAACCCACTTTCCCCACGTTCGGACGGAACCTTCTACGCGGAATATGTGCTTGATACATTGGTTAAGTTTATTGAATCTGAAATGAAAACCAGAATTAAGAAAAGTGAATCCCGGATTAAGAAATACACCGAGAAATATGGCCGATGAATACATACGATTTGCCGAAGTCACTTAAGGTTGCAGGAAAAGACTATGCTATTGAAAGCGATTTTAGAGTGATTATTGATATTTTGATTGATATGTCTGACCCGGAACTCAATGAATGGGAGAAACAGGAAATAATGTTCCGAATCATGTACCCGGACTATCAAGACATTCCACCAGAAGCCAAGTCAGAGGCATGCCAAAAGGCAGTTGATTTCATTGATTACAACCTGCCTCCTGGCAAACCACAGCCCAAAACCATGGACTGGGAACAGGATGCTCCTATTATTATCCCGGCAGTCAATAAGATTGCTGGGATGGAGGTAAGGTCTGTGCCATACCTGCACTGGTGGACATTCATGGGGTATTTCATGGAAATTGGAGATGGACTTGTATCTCAGGTGTGGGCAATCCGGCAGAAACGAGCCAGAGGAAAAAAACTAGAAAAGTGGGAAAAGGAATTTGAACGAAGCAATCCAGAATTGGTAAAGCTTAAGAAGATATACAGCGAGAAACAACAAAAAGAAATTAACAGTATCGAAAAATGGCTATAAGGCGGTGATGGAATGGCGGCCGATGGAAGTATAATCATTGACACAAAAATTAACTCCGATGGAATTACTGCTGGAGCGAAAGACATACAAGACGGTGTGGATCGAATGGCATTAGCACTAAAAAATGCTAATAAGGAGATTCTCAAATTTATTGATGATTATGAAAAGGGTCTTAACCAATCCACTGCATCAACCAATGAGTTTCGGAAACAAATAGAATCACTAAAAAAACAGCTTAAAAGTATGGAAAGCAAAGGATTGTATTTTGGTGATGAGGATTATGATAATACATATCTACAATTGCAGAAAGTACAACAAGCCTTAAAGGACTACAAGAAAGAACTGGTGAGTCCAACACCTGATGCAATGTCTTTTGATAGTTCGTCTTTAGAAGGACAAATAGAGCGTTTGTCAAATAAATTGGTGAAACTTCGGGAACAGGGTAAAGGGTTTGGAGACGAAACGTTTGATTCCGCGTATAAAAGTCTTATAAAAGTTCAGGAAGAACTAAAAGAATATAAAAAAAATCTCACAAAAAAAGAAGAACCCATTCAGTTGCCAATGGTGGTTGACACCTCAACAATGGAAGGACAAATTAATCTGCTCAAGGCAAAGCTTGAAGGGTTGAGGAATCAGGGTAAAGGGTTTGGTGATAGTGAATTTGATTCTACCGCACAATCGTTAAAACGAGCAGAGCAAGCCCTTGCGGAATATAAGAATGAACTGTTTAAGACGGATGCGCAGCGAGAGAAAGAAGCTGAAACAGCTAGGAAACAGGCCGAAAGACAAGCTCAGCTTAATCAAAAGTTGGAGGAGACAAAGCAAAAGGAAGCGGCAGCGGCTGCGGAGGCTCAAAGATTAAGGGATATTGGTGATAATGCCCAGGTATCGACACCTAAAATAGTAATGATGCGCCAGGAACTTGAAGCATTAACGAATAGGCAAAAAGACCTTGAAAAAGCTGGTGTAGGGCTTGGAAATACGGAATATGACCAGAATATAAAAGAAATCAACCGCTTAAAAGGTGAACTTGATGAATACAGAAATAATCTGGTAAAGACTGAGGATGCCCAGAATAACTTCAATAAATCTGTTAAGGACACTACAAAATCATCAAACAAAGGTAGGTCAGGGCTGTTAAGAATGATGGGAACTGGCCTATTGATGGGAGTGGTATTCCAGGGATTGTATTCTATTATGGGAGCCATGAAAGAAGGGATGGACAATCTGGCTCAATATTCCGGCGAAACCAATTCCACACTATCCAGCCTTATGTCATCTCTTACGCAACTTAAAAATGCATTTGCCACAGCATTTTCACCCATCCTTACAGTAGTTGCGCCGGCACTTAATTATCTTATTGGATTATTGACTTCGGCAGCCACAGCAGTAGCACAGTTGATTTCTGTGCTAACCGGAAAAAATAGTTTTGTAAAAGCTACAAAGGTACAGCAGGACTACGCTGAAAGTCTTGAAAAGACAGGTGGAGCAGCAAAAGAAGCCGAAGGTGCACTAGCAGCCTTTGATAAGTTGAATGTTTCCCAGGATAATTCTGGTGGTGGTGGAAGCGGTGGAGAATTATCACCAGAAGAAATGTTTGAAACTGTTCCGGTGGATAATTCCCTTACACAAGCTATTGATATGATAAAACAAAAATGGCTTGAATTATCTGATTTATTCAAAAAGGGATTTGCTGAAGGTATAGGTGATTTATCTGTTCTGGATAGCATCAAAGATAGTATTTCCAGTATAAAAAGTAGTCTATTAGATATTTTTACAGATAACAGTGTGACAGCGGCATTTCAAAAAATGGTTGATACACTGGTTTATAATGCTGGAAGAATTGCTGGTTCCTTTGTATCTGTTGGATTAACAATCGCAGATAACATACTGGGTGGATTTTCCAAGTTTCTCAACCAAAATAAAGACCGGATTAAATCTTACCTAATAGCTATGTTTGATATAGCAAGTTCTATTAGCACAATACAGGCTAATTTTGCTGTAGCCGTAGCTGATATATTTACAGTGTTTCGTAGCGATACAGCAAAGCAAGTTACAGCAGACATAATTAGTATATTTTCTAATGCTTTTATGGGGATTAATGAACTTGTTGGAAAACTGTTTCGTGATGTTATAAACCTTATTCTTACTCCTTTTACTGAAAATGCAGATGCTATAAAAGATGCACTTAATAATACCTTGGCTCCGGTAGAAGAAGTATTGGGAACAATTGCAAATAGTGTTGCAAATACATTTGATGCATTTAACCGAATGTATGATGAACACTTGGCGCCTTTATTTGAATCACTTAAAGATGGATTAAGCGATATTTTGACATCATTACTTGATGGATATAATAAATATATTGCTCCGGTTCTCGATAAGATATCAAAAAGATTTACAGAAGTATGGGAAGGAACAATACAGCCTTTAATTGAGAATGCAATAGGATTAATAGGTGATGTAGCTGACTTAATAAAAACTGTATGGGAAAATATATTACAGCCCGTAGTAAATTGGTTTGTATCAAACATGTACCCTGTAATTGCTCCTATTGTGGAAGATTTAGCAAGCATTTTTTTGACCAATTTTGAAGATATAGGTAATATTTTTAATGATTTTATGGATGCAGCCAGAGCAGTTATACAATTTATTACATATATTTTTTCTGTTGATTGGAACAGTGCATGGGAAGGAATAAAGAAAAGTTTTAAAGAAACATTTGAATCTTTTCCTGGAATTGTAAAAGGGGTTATTGAAAAAGTAATTAGTAGCGTTGAAACAATGGTAAATGGTGTGATTAGTTCAATTAATTCTTTGAGTTTTGATATTCCTGATTGGGTACCCAAGATAGGAGGGCAGACTTTTGGATTTCAATTAGACGAAGTACATCTTCCTCGCTTGGCATCGGGAACTGTAGTTCCACCACGGGCCGGAGAGTTTGCTGCAATACTTGGTGATAATAGAAAAGAAACAGAAGTAGTATCTCCGTTATCAACGATGAAACAGGCGTTAAAAGAAGCAATGTTGGAAGTAAGTGGAATGGGGGGCGGAGATATCCACCTGACAGTAAATCTGGAAGGAAAGGCCATCTATGATACTGTAGTTAAGAGAAACCGAATGGAGAAGAACAGAACAGGGAACAATCCATTATTAGCGTAAGGAGTGAGCAGTATGCAGAAGGATTACAGGGGATATCTAGTTATGTTTGGAAGTCATCAGCTTCCCAATTCTTTTCTTACCCGTTATGCCTCAACTCCTGACCAGAGAATTGAAAAAAAAGCCTGGAGGGATAACACGGAGGCTCTTCAACGTGTTACCTCTCCAAATTATAAAACAACATTAAACCTGGAAATCCGACCGCTGACTCAGCGAGAAAAAGACCTATGGAACAGCATAAAAGCGGACGGGATTCTGGATGAAACGCAGCGTAAGTATTCAGTTACATATTGGAACTTGGATACATGTGTGTATGGAACGGGTGATTTTTATGTTCCTGACACGGAATATGCAGTTAGCCATATATATGACAATGAGACAGGTGACATGCAATATGAGGCATTTACCCTGGAAATGATTCAGTATTAAGTGTAGGTGCTGATATGTTAGATGTAGAACAGAAATTCAAGGATTTATATAATTCATATGGTGGAAAGAAACTTAAATTAATGTTCTATAAGGATGATTACAGAGCATTGTACCCATCAGAGACATTATTTCCATCAGAACAACTTTATCCGTCAGAAATGGATTCTGATGCGATAGATTTCGTCATTTCCGATGATATGATACAGTCTGACAGCATGAAGATAATGGAAAGTCTGTCATCAAATGAGGATTTAAGCTTTGGCGCATGTGAATGCTCGCAGTTTGAGATTATTGTGTCAGGATTGTCAAAAAACATTGCGGGAAAAGAATTCCTTGTATCTGAACAGCTCGGAGAATATGAACTTGTATTGGGACTTTTTACGGTTGATTCCACACCCAAGCAGGAAGATAAGGATACCAGAAAAATCATTGCATATGACCGTATGAAACGCTTTGATGCGGATGTATCGGGGTGGTATAATCTTCTGTCTTTTCCGATGACATTAAGAGCATTTAGAAATTCTTTGTGTGAGTTTGTTGGAGTGAATGAAGTAGAAAACACGGAATTAATAAACGATGATATGGAAGTGGAAAAGACACTTGAACCATCATCACTTAATGGGAGAGATGTATTAAAGTATATATGCCAAATCAATGGCACATTTGGAAATATTACTAAAAATGGTGAACTAAGATATGTTTCTGTACCAAAGAAAGATGATATAAGTGTAGAAATCACTGTATATAAGACCGTTGAGAGCGAAGAATACAATGTACCAGATATTGACACGGTGAAAATACAGCAGGAAGATGGGGACATAGGCGGAACCAGTGAAGGTGATGGGAATAATGTCTATGTCATTGAAGGGAATCCGCTTGCATATGGAAAAAACACATCCCAAATGATTACAATTGCCAATAACATAAAATCTGTGATAAGCAGCATATCTTATTGTCCGGCAGAAATATCAACAAATGGTTCACCATGGATTGAAGTGGGAGACAGAATTAAGGTAGTGACTTCGGATGGGGTTATAAATACCATTGTCATGAAGCGAGATTTGACAGGTATACAAGGTTCAATGGATTATTTTTCTAGCACGGGGAGTCAAGAACTCGAAAGAAAGTTTAACATAGAAAGCGAAATCATTCAGGTAAAAGGGCTATCTGCAATTTTAAAGCGTACAGTTGAGGAAGTATCCAATGAATTAACCGACCTTGAACAGGAAACTATATCAAAATTTACTCAAACAGCCCATGAAATCTCTCTTATGGTGAAAAAAGGGGATGTTACATCACAAATAAACTCCGAATTAAAGGTGACAGGAAATGCCATCGAACTCACAACAGGGCATTTTACAATCAATGCTAAAAATATGACTGTTGATAGTGGTGGAAATGCTACTTTTTCTGGTACTGTGTCTGGCGCGTCAATTGTCAGTAGTAGCATAGATATTGGAAATGGTAATTTCACCGTTAATTTAAGCGGAGCGGTAGAGGCTAATAATGCAAAAATTACAGCAGCTACATTTAATGCCACTGGAATTATATATGCTGAAAGGGGAATAGTTTGTAATGGAGAAATAGAGGCAGACATAGGGTCGCTTGAAAAGATAAACACCCAGAGCATATATTGTACCGGTATGGTATATGGTGGTGGATGGACACAAATATCTGACAGAAGAGAAAAGCGGGATATACAGGACATACCCACAGATACATGTATTGAAGTAATAAAAAGGTTGAAACCTGTCGCTTACACGTTGATTGACAATGGAATTAGGGGAACGGGTTTTATCGCCCAAGATGTCAAGGAAATATCAGATGAAATGAATCTTGATTATCAACTTGTAAGCTATTTTTCGGAACACAGAAGGTATGGTATAGAATACAAAAATTATATTGCGTTTCTGACCGGAGCTGTTCAACACATATTGGAAAGGTTGGGAGAATGATGGATAAAATAGTATTGTTCAAATATGAGGATGTGCGTAGGTTGGCAGACTGCATCAACTCTATACAAGTATCTGGCTTTGAAAATGCCAAGCTTATTTCAATTGCGGCCAATATCATTGACACTGGAAGAATAAAAAATAAGGATAGCATGGAAGGGGACGGCAATGAGACTGGATAGCATTTTCTATACAATTGTAGGGTGGCTGAATTTCCCGGATAAATCCACACCATTAGGAAAGCGAAATCTCAGACATATGGATAGTGGAATCCTGCAATGCGCCCAACATATTTTATCACTGTCACAAGATAAGGCAGAGTTATCCGAAGTGAATACCATGGTACAGGATGTTACGTTGGATGTAAATACTGGTATTCTTACGGTAAAGTTAAAAAATGGCACGACAAAAACATATGATTTAGCGATTGAAAAGGTCGTTGTGAATTTTCATATCACAGATGATAATGAACTTGTACTTGAGCTTGCAGATGGGACAGAAAAGATTATTGACTTAACCAGGTTTGTATATTCTGTTGACAGTACAGCAACAATCTCCATGAAAATCAGTGACAGAACAATTACTGCAGAGGTTGTGGACGGGTCAATTACATTATCAAAGTTGGAACAGTCTGTCATGACCACTATCAGACAATATATGCTTGATGCGCAAACCGCGGCAACATCTTCGGAACAATATTATATCGCATCAAAAAGCTGGGCGGTGGGTGGAACATCAAGCCGTGATAATGAAGATATTGACAATAGTAAATGGTATAGTGAAAAGGCAAAAACAGAAGCTGATAGAGCAGCATCATTTTCTGAACTAACATTCCCAGAATTTTTCCTTGATAATGGTACTGGACATTTAATATGTAAGCAAGGAAAAAATGTAACGTTTTTGATAGATTCAAATAATCATGTAATTGTAGAGGTGGCATAATGGCAACAACAGATTTGGGGAAATGGATGATAACAAATGGTGGCGAATATAATCCTGACACCACTTATGAACAACTTACAATGGTTTTATACCAAAATAGTACATACATTACCCTTCGCACAGTTACGGGTATAATACCTAATAATGATAAGATAAATTACATATTAATGGCACAGGGATTTAGTGCCAATGCGTTAGCAGATGTTGTTGCAAAGGATACTTATGGAGTAATTGGAGATGTAAGCGGGGATGTATCTGCGCAAAATTTGGTTGATTATCTTACAAATGAAGTTGTCAATAATTTGCTTAAAAAGACTTCTATTTCAACCGTTCAAACAAATTCGGACAACACTGTTCCGTCATCCTCGTTGGCCTATGTAATGCAGCAAGAAATCACAAAAAACAAAGAGGATATTGCTACTGCAAATAGCAATTTAGAAATGGAATCAGGGGCAGCTACCATAAATGCGGATTGGGCTACCGGATCAGCCAATTATTATAAAATCGGAAAACAATGTGTAGTAAATGCGCTTGTTACATTAAAGCAAGACACAACAGTTAATAATACTCTTTTAATCAGCGGATTACCTATATCAGCCCAGGAAAAAGTATGTCTGATTCATGGTACAACAGGGTACGGAGTATTTAAGGTTAATGCCAATACTGGAAACATAACAATTGATTCAGGGGCTAAAGGCAATAGTATATTTTATTTCGAGATGATTTATCCTACCAAATAATTATTAACTGCTAGGAGAACCTATTGTTGTCCATCCGCTCCAAACGCCCTCTCTCTGATGCCTGGTAAATAGATGTGAATCTCCTACAGCCATTGCCAACTGACATAGCCATTGCTCTACGCCACTACTGTATGTGATACAAAAGCCGTTACCATAAACAGTATTACCTGCTTTAAACGGGGTATCCGCTGTGTTGGCGTCCCACAACACTAGGTTAACCTTATTTAATACATTTACATTTATATGGCTAACGTAGTTGGACTTAAGTGGGTTAATATCATCACTGATATTACCTAAATTGCTATTTGCTATATAAAAAAACATATCTATGAAAGGAGTCAAATGAATCAATTAAAATTATCAAACAACACAAAATACGACTTAATAACAAACGGGGTGGAAGAATCAGGCGATTACCTAACCCTGTCGTTTCTTCCCGGCCTAGAAAGCTTTGAAATGGTAGAATCCGAATTCAGCCCTCTAAATACAGGGAAAATTTACATACTTGGTTTGGACGGTCAGCCGATGGAAGTAAAAACCGGATTTACTCAGTTGGCGGAGATGAAAAAGAAAATGAACTATGTAATATCTTCCGAAACAGTAAATATCGGCACCGAGGATGCTCCAAATTATGAAACCAATGAAGTAAAGGATACCATTATGGTTGCTAAACTTTGCAGACCGGATATACGGGATGCAGTGCAGACCTTGCAAGATACCGTGGATGCAATGATTTTAAGTCAGTTGGAGGTGTAATATGTATACAACGTTAAAAAGGCTATATAACAATGGTAAAGGTCCCTTAACCGTTTCCGAACTTAACCGGGCTGTGTCGATTGGATGGATTACAGAGCAGCAGAAGAACAGCATAATTGGAGGATGATTATGAGAGATATCACATTGTGTCATCCACGCTTGCAGCTTTTAGCAGGTCAGTTGGTGGATGAATGTAATAAACAGGGATTAAAAATTAAGATAGGAGAGACACTGCGGACCGTGGCAGAACAGGATGCGCTATACGCCCAGGGACGAACCCAGCCGGGAAATATTGTCACTAATGCTCCCGGCAGCAGCTACAGCTCCTATCATCAGTGGGGAACGGCTTTTGATATATTCCGCAATGATGGCGCTGGAGCCTATAACGAAATAGGCGGCTTCTTTGACCGCGTGGGTGCTATTGGCGTATCTATCGGCCTTGAATGGGGAGGAAACTGGAAGTCTCCTGTGGACAAGCCGCATTTTCAACTTCCTGATTGGGGCAGTTCCACCAGTGGCATCAAGAAATTGTATCGAAATCCAGAACAATTTATGAAAACCTGGACTGAGCAGGAGCGCACCGGCTGGATTAAGGATAATAACGGCTGGTGGTACCGCAGACCGGACGGAACTTATCCGGCTAATAAGTGGTGTATCATAAATCACCATTGGTATCTGTTTAATAAAGATGGATATGCTTGTACCAGTTGGCACCGCTGGAATGGCAGCACATGTGACTCAGATGACGGTTCGGGGGATTGGTACTATTTCGACCCGACACCGGATGGGCCGCTGGAGGGCGCCTGCTGGCATAGCCGGGATAATGGCGCGCAGGAAATCTGGTACATAGGTGATTCTAACTCAATATAAAAGCGCCAGATTTTTACACTGACGCTTCTATAAATATGATACCATCTTCGGAAATATGCAACACGAAATGCAACACGGGGCTTGTAAACCGCATAAAACCGTTCTATTTTACGGGTCCGATTCCCGTCAGCAGCTTGTGGAGAGCCTGGTGTTTACCGGGCTTTTTTCTTTTATTCCCCATGGTTTATATTGGAAATATCCGTATTTTTTAAATATTAACACGTAAGGAGAGGAGAGATTATGCTGCAGACACAATACGAATTCACTTTGCCGAAAGGGTATATGGATGAGGAAGGAAATTTTCATAAGAACGGGATTATGCGCCTGGCAACAGCAATGGACGAAATAAGGGCAATGAGGGACCCAAGGGTAATGCAGAACCCGGATTATGCGGCAATTATTATATTATCCCATGTTATTATAAAACTGGGCAGTCTTCCGCTGGTAACGGTTGAAACAATAGAAAACTTGTTTGCTTCTGATTTGAAATTCTTACAGGAGATGTACGAAACCCTAAACGGATTAGAAGGACCTGTGGTTCGTGTCACCTGTCCGTATTGCGGCAAGGAATTTACAACGGAAATGGATTTTAAGGGATAGGAATTTTAAGGGGTAGGAATTCTAAAGGATAGAAATTTTATGTGGTAAGAATTTTGAGGGACAGCCTGGGCTGTCTCTTTTTTTTGCCGCAGCCACAGGAACATTGGCGCCACAATCCAACTTATCCTTTTATCCCTGTAATTGTCCATATCAATCATCATCCTGGCAGAGTATCCTTAAACAGGCGAGGGGAGAATAATTGTATCTAAAAAACAATAAATTTAGCATGATTACAAAATAACCTAATTATTTATAAGAAAAGATAAATAATACCTGCACAAATCCCTTCCTTTTTCGGCATATTTATGATAGAATTTATACTATTCGGCAAATAGTTACTATTTACATGATACTTTACATAATTTCCCAAGGGTTGAGAACAGATGGGAGGATTTATTTTAGATACGGTTGGGAGTCTGGAATCATGAAGAGAGCGGACTCCTTTTTATATGTTGGGAAGGGGGGATATAGATGTTGGATTGGGGCTTTGGATTGGGAGCCTTTGGGATGTTTTTCCTGTATGACTGGAATCGTGTTTTTTTGAAAAAAAGGTGGTTTGTACCCCTTTTTGCAGCAGGAAACCTGCTGCTGGCTGTGGTGGGAGGAAGGATGGTATATGCCTGTATCTCATCAGGGTTTAAGGTACAGTCAGCCTGGCTCCTTCCGGGCGCAATTTTTCTGGCCATACTGGTTTATACGCTGTATTTTGCATTGCCCTTTGACAATACGTATTGTCAGGAGGCGGATCGGCACAAGGTCTGCCGCTCAGGTATGTATGGCTGGTGCCGTCATCCAGGCATCTGGTGGTTTTTTGGCTGCTTTTTCTGCGTGGGCCTGTCCACCGGGAATATGAACCGGGTGATGCTCAGCCTTTGTCTTTCTTTTCTGAACCTTTTGTATGCCTGGTATCAGGACAGACTTATATTTGTAGAGGAATTTTCTGACTACAGGGAGTACCGGGAGCAGGTACCATTTTTATTACCCAGACTGTGGAAAAGGCGGTGAACCGGAATGACATTTGAGGAAAAGCTGACCAATCAGGAGTATGACAGGATATGGCAGGAATACTGCGGATTTCTGGACCTGGACATGGCGTCTTATATGAAAATCCAGAGAAGGCTTTTGGAGGAGCAGATGGGACTCTGGTGCGCCAGCCCTCTTGGAAAGAAAATTATAAAGGATAAGAGGCCGGAGAATATAGAGGAGTTTAGGGCCATGGTGCCGTTGACGGCCTATGAGGATTATGCGGATGTTCTTCTCCTTAAGAAGGAGGACATGCTTCCAGATAAACCCATTATATGGATACAGACCACGTGGGAGGGCGGCAAGCATCCCATCAAGGTGGCGCCCTACACCAGCGGCATGCTGAAGACCTATAAAAATAATATCCTGACCTGCCTGATGATGGCTACCAGCAAGGGAAGGGGAAGTTTTGACATTGGAATCGGAGATACATTTTTGTATGGCCTGGCGCCTTTGCCCTATATCACGGGCCTGATTCCCCTGGGATTGTCGGACGAGCTCCATATAGAGTTTCTTCCTCCGGTGGACGAGGCCGTAAACATGACCTTTTCCGAGCGGAATAAGAAGGGATTCAAGATGGGGTTGGGAAAGGGCATTGATTTCTTCTTTGGCATGGGCAGCGTGGCTTATTTTGTGAGCATGAGTATTGCCAGCCTGTCCGAGGGCGGTAAGAAGGGCGGGTCTTTCCTTAAAAAGCTGTTCACCATGCCCCCCTCCATGACTCTGCGGTATCTTAAGGCTAAGAAACAGTGTGAAAAGGAAGGACGGGGACTGATGCCCAAGGACCTGTTCAGGCTGAAGGGATTTCTGTGCGCCGGAACAGATAACCGCTGCTATAAAGATGACCTGGAGGAACTGTGGGGCATCAGGCCCGTGGAGGTGTTTGCGGGGACAGAGCCCAGTTTTATCGGGACAGAGACATGGAACCGCAATGGACTGTACTTTTTTCCGGATGCATGCTTTTATGAATTTATACCGGAAACGGAAATGTACAAGAATCTGGATGATCCCTCCTATGTTCCCAGGACCATATGTATGGATGAGGTGGCAGCCGGAGAGGTGTATGAAATTGTCCTTACCGTGCTGAAAGGCGGGGCGTTTGCCCGGTACCGGGTAGGGGATGTTTACCGCTGTTTGGGACTTACCAGCAAGGAGGATGAGACACGGATTCCCAGGTTTGAGTACATCGACCGTGTGCCGGATATTATTGATATCGCCGGTTTTACAAGGATTTCGGAAAATTCCATTAAGAATGTTATCAGCCTTTCCGGAATTGATGTGACGGACTGGGCAGCCCTTAAGGAGTTTACTGAGGACAGAGGGAGGCCATACCTCCATATGTACGTGGAACTGGCGCCGGGCTGCGTGGTGAACCGGGCCGTAAGCAGGGAACTTCTGAAGGAACACCTGACCATTTATTTTAAATACGTGGACCAGGATTACCATGATTTGAAACGGATACTGGGTATGGACCCGCTGGAGATAACGGTCCTGCGGTGCGGCACCTTTGCCTCCTATCGGGAAAAGACAGGAAAGACACTGCGGCATATCAACCCGTCCATCCACGATATACAGGAAATGATAAAGATGCAGGCGGCTTTTGACGGGCACAGGAGATATTAGGAGATACTGATTGTATGAGAAGCTATGTTTTTATATCCATAACAGCTTTATATTTCTATACCTTTCTTATGCTGGCTTTTATGTCGGCTAAGAAATCACGGCTGATTCGTGATTTTATCGCTGTGCTGGGCGCCATGATTCTGTGGACCGGCGGTTCCCTTTTGATGAGACTTCGGGCCTGGCCGTCCTATGAGCTGTGGTTTCATGTTTCGCTGGCAGGAATCAGCTTGGTGCCATGTGCGTTTTTCTGCTTTATCAGGGATTTCTGCGGCCATAAGGCAAAAAGCTCCCATAAAATATGGCTGGTGCTCATCCTTCTGGTGAATCTCTATAATATATGGACGGGAAACCTGGTCCAGCCGCCTGCCATTGAGTGGAGTGGAGCCGGCGCCGTGTTTGTCTATCATATGGACTGGCGTGCCAGCATTATGTACGGACTCTGTTTCCTGGTAATCATACATACGGCCGCCATCATATGGAGCAGCCGGAAAAACAGGGCCCTGAAGGCCAAGGTGGTTCCGCTGCTGTCAGGCATACTCCTGCTGTTTGCAGGCAATATGGCCGTGCCTCTGTTCAATGGATTTCCCATTGATATCCTGTCAGGGGTGCTGAATGCAGGGGTGATGTTCTATACGCTTTATTCCAGGCATGTGTTCCGCATGACCCTGCTGGTATCCAGAGGCAACTGCTATATCATTGCCATGGCTGTAAGCGCTCTGGCCTTTTACAATGTGGCCCAGACCCTGGACGGCATCATCCGCAGGGATATAACGATGCTGGCTCCTTTCAGCGTCATGATTGTGGCTACTATGACCATGCTGGTCACTCTGCTGATTTATATGGTGGCCAAGGGATTTTTTGACCGGATTTTTATTAAGGAGGAGGTGAGCCAGACAGAGCGGCTCAGCGAATATACCGCCATTGTGTCCCAATCCCTCAGACTGACTGAAATCCTGAATGCCCTGGTGAACGTCATAGGAAATACCCTGCACACAAGGAAGATTTATATTTGCATCAGGGATTCCCAGGGGAATTATCCGGCTGTATTCAGCAGCAGTCCCCTGGATGACAAGAATTTTTCCCTGGCAGGCAGCGCGCCGCTTATCAACTGGCTTAAAAGCCATGATTCCTGTCTGCTGCTTAAGGATTTCCGCAGGACCGTGGAATATAAGTCCATGTGGGAGGAAGAAAAATACCAGATGGAAGTCCTTAAGATTGAGTGTATTCTGCCTCTTAAGGATGGGAACGACCTGGCCGGTCTGGTGCTTTTAGGGGGCAGGGAGAAGCGGGGAAAGATGCGTACCCAGGGGTATTCCGAGGAGGACATCATATTCCTTAACTCCATTGAATCCGTAAGCTCCATTGCGGTGAAGAACTCCAGGCTCTATGAAAAGGCATATGAGGAAGCCAGAACAGATGAGCTTACCGGACTTTTGAACCGGAAATATTTCTGCCAGACACTGGAGGAAAATTACGAAAAATGCAGGCGGACCTCCCTGGCCCTTGTCATCTTCAACGTGGATGATTTTAAGCTGTACAACCAGCTTTACGGCAATCATGAGGGAGATAAGGCACTGGTGCATATTGCGCGTATCATACAGGGGACTGTGGGGGATAACGGATACTGCGGACGCTACAGCGGCAAGGAATTTGCCGTCATCCTGCCTGATTATGATATCTATTCAGCGCAGAACCTGGCTGAGAACATTTCGCGGCAGATCCAGAATATGAATCTGGACTGTACGGACACTTACTTAAAGCCCCTGACTGTCAGCTGCGGAATCTGCGCGGCTCCGTACGCAGCCGCGTCCATGAATGAGCTCATATCCAACGCAGACTGTGCGGTATACCATGTGAAGCGTTCCGGAAAGAACGGAATCCGGGTATACTCGGACGGAATCATCGGGGTGAGGGATACAGACGAGGGACTGGCAAAGAAGCACCGAAGCATGTATTCTGAGTATGCTCCCACCATCTATGCCCTGACAGCTGCCATTGACGCAAAGGACCATTATACATTCCAGCATTCCAAGAATGTGGCCTACTACGCCCATGCCATGGGACAGGCCCTGAAAACCAGCGAGGAATACCAGGAGATTCTTAAGGAGTCGGCCCTGCTTCACGATATCGGAAAAATAGGGATACCGGAAAACATACTGAATAAAACCGGCAAATTGACGGACGAGGAGTACAGTACCATGAAACGCCATGTGGAGGCATCCGTGGAAATCATACGCCACCTTCCCTCCATGGATTATGTGATTCCCGCTGTCCTGGGACACCATGAGCGGTATGACGGAAGGGGATATCCCAGGCGCATCGCAGGGAAGGATATACCTCTGGCAGCAAGAATCCTTTGTATTGCAGATTCCTTTGACGCCATGGTATCCAAGCGCAGCTATAAGCCCAGCATGTCGGTGGAGTTTGCGGTCAATGAGCTGGAACGGGGCGCGGGAACACAGTTTGATCCGGAGCTGGTGCCGGTATTCATCGGCCTGCTGAAGGATGGAATGATCAGGCCTGCGCTGAACGACGGGAATGACGTCTGCAGCAGGGAGCCGGAAGGGACGGATGCAGAGATTTAATAAATGCATATAAAATGGGTATGAAATAAAATTATTATAAAATAAAATGATGCAGAAAAGCCTGTTCACACATTATACAGCGTGAACAGGCTTTTATATATGGGTTGGTCAGAGCACAACCGGAACATGGTCAGAGCCTCATCAGAATACCAACTGTACCAGCATCATGTAGCACAACGTTCCCAGCGCAATGCTGGCAAGGGTATTTCCCTTCCAGAGGTGGAGTCCCACCACCACGGCAACGGATATAAGCTCCGGCAGGCCATAAGGGTAGGCTAAAGGTGTGATTCCCTTCAGGCAGTAGACCACCAGCACGGCCATGATGGCGGCCGGGAGAATGGTTCCCAGGTAGCGGACCAGCCCGGGGACTTCTTTTTTACCGCCAAAGAGAAGGAAGGGAAGCCAACGGGTTACCTGGGTGCACAGAGCGCAAACCAGTATGGTAATTAGTACATAATTTGATTGGGTCATGGTTTAATCCTCCTCCATTTTCTGTTCCACAGTCCTGCGCAGGAACAGCAGCATGGCTACGGCAGCTGCCAGGGCAGGAAGGATGAAGTTGGAAGAACGGATGAGCACCAGAAACAGTGCACCGCATATAAAACCGGTGACAGCCGGTATATGGGTCTTTGCCGCCTTCCACTGGTCCACGCATATGACCACAAACAGGGCGGTCATGGCAAAATCAATGCCTGTGGTGTCAAAGGTAATGAGCTCACCCATAAGGGCGCCCAGCACTGACCCGGCTATCCAGTAGCACTGATCAAAAAAAGCGGTAAAGAAGGTGGCTGCCTTCCATTCCCTGTCTGTAAAGTCAGCCGGACGGGCCATGGAACATAACAGGGAATAAGTTTCATCCGTCAGAGAAAATACCATATATGGATAGGTCTTTCTCATTTCCTTGAAGCGCTGGATGAAGGTGAGTCCGTAAAATGCATGGCGGCTGTTGATAAAGAGGGTCATGACAGCCGTGGTCACATAGCTTAAGCCGCCGGTGAGGATGCCCACCAGGGCAAACTGCATGGAACCCGCGTAAACCAGGGTGCTGATGAGAAAGGCCCAGAACACACTCAAACCGGATTTCTGCAACAGGAGGCCAAAGGCGATTCCTAAGAACAGGTAGCCGAGGAATATGGGGATGGTCTTTATCAGAGCGAATTTTGCTGCTTTTTTCATGGTTTGGTAAATCTCCTCATATTTGTACATAATTTAGCACATTAATATAGTATAGCAGACATAGGACAAGATTTCCACTGCAAAATGTATTTTCCCCTTTCACTGATAAAAGAATTGTGTTATGATTAATAATTATATTTATCACAATAGCAACGTAACGGAGGAACAATTATGGCAGACAAGGATACCGTAATGGAAACTGAGGAAAAGGAGGTAGTCTCCAGGAATTTCATTGAACAGGAGATTGACAAGGACCTGGCAGAGGGCGTTTATGACCATGTCCAGACCCGTTTCCCGCCAGAGCCAAACGGTTATTTGCACATCGGACATGCCAAGTCCATCTTACTGAACTACGGCCTGGCACAGAAGTACGGCGGCAAGTTCAACCTGCGTTTTGACGATACAAACCCAACAAAGGAAAAGACTGAATTCGTGGAGTCCATCATGGATGACGTGAAGTGGCTGGGAGCTGATTTCGAGGACAGGCTTTTCTTTGCGTCCAATTATTTTGACCAGATGTACGAGTGCGCCGTATTCCTGATTAAGAAGGGAAAGGCGTTTGTCTGTGACCTGACAGCCGACCAGATCAGGGAGTACAGGGGAGACTTTACCACACCCGGCAAGGAGAGCCCTTACAGGAACCGTTCCGTGGAGGAGAATCTTGCTCTGTTTGAGGAGATGAAGGAGGGAAAGTACCAGGATGGAGAAAAGGTGCTGAGAGCCAAGATTGATATGGCTTCCCCTAATATCAACATGAGGGATCCTGTTATCTACCGCGTTGCCCGCATGTCCCACCACAACACAGGCGACAAGTGGTGCATCTATCCCATGTATGATTTCGCCCATCCCATTGAGGATGCCATTGAACACATTACCCATTCCATCTGCACCCTGGAATTTGAGGACCACAGGCCTCTCTATGACTGGGTGGTGAAGGAGTGCGAGTTTGATAATCCGCCGCGCCAGATTGAGTTCGCCAAGCTGTATCTGACCAATGTGATAACCGGCAAGCGCTATATCAAGAAGCTGGTGGAGGATAACATCGTGGACGGCTGGGACGACCCGCGTCTGGTGTCTATCGCGGCTCTGAGGAGAAGGGGATATACACCGGAGGCCATCAAGATGTTCGTGGAGATGGTTGGCGTATCCAAGGCCAACAGCTCCGTGGACTACGCCATGCTGGAATACTGTATCCGCGAGGACTTAAAGCTTAAGAAGCCCCGTATGATGGCTGTTCTGAATCCGGTGAAGCTGGTCATTGACAATTATCCGGAAGGACAGGTGGAGATGTTGGATGTTCCCAATAATCTGGAGAATCCGGAGCTGGGAGACAGGAAGGTGCCGTTTGGGCGGGAGCTTTATATTGAGCGGGAGGATTTCATGGAAGAGCCTCCTAAAAAGTATTTCCGTATGTTCCCCGGCAACGAGGTACGCCTGATGGGCGCATATTTCGTGAAGTGTACAGGATGTGAGAAGGATGCTGACGGCAACATTACCGTGGTACACGGCACCTATGATCCGGAGACAAAGAGCGGTTCCGGTTTTGAGGGACGCAAAGTAAAGGGAACCATCCACTGGGTGGCTGTTCCCACAGCAAGACAGGTGGAGTGCCGCCTTTATGAGAATATTGTGGACGAGGAGAAGGGCAAGCTGAATGAAGACGGCAGCCTGAACTTAAATCCCAACTCCCTGGTTGTGTTACAGGAGTGCTATGTGGAGCCGGCCCTGGCAGAGGGAGAGGCCTATGACAGCTATCAGTTTGTGCGCAACGGTTTCTTCTGTGTGGACTGCAAGGACAGCACGCCCCAGAAGCCGGTGTTTAACCGGATTGTATCCTTAAAGAGCTCATTTAAGCTTCCCAAATAGGATGAACCATAAGGTAATAACAGATAAATCAAAGCAGTCATTTATGCGATAAAGAAAATGCCGGGGAACCTGATGAAAAAGGTCCCCGGCATTTTCTTTATCGCATTAATGACTGTATTCCATGCATAATCCGGTGACGGATCACCTGATAACGCGTAATCTGATAGTACGCCATTTAATAATACCGGCAGGATATGAAGCGGTATTTAAACAGTTCGTAGAGAAAACGTATGCCGATGATGATATATATGGCTGTGCCTGCCGCAAACAAAGCCATAAAGAATACATAGAGTCCCACATACATGCTGATTCTGGAGGCGGCGATAAGTCCAAGGCAGAGATAGGTAAACTTGAAAACCTTGCGCTCCAGACGGTGTACCGGTATACGGAACACCCGCTTGATGATGGATGCCAGGGACACTATGAACAGCGGGTAAAGCGCATCCACAGACAGACCTGCCAGCAGCTGGTACCATTCCGGAAGGTTCCTTATCTCGCTGTGATTCTCTATGGCTGTGAACACCAGGATGTGCACGGACACGGTCAGCAGCACAATGGCCACAGCCCCTATGAAACAGCGGAAAGCCAGTGAATGTTCCTTTTTGGGAGATAGCTTCTTTAACATATTCAGAGTCTGTTCGCTCATGTCCATCCGTCCTTTCTCAACTGATTTTATTGGATTGTCTTCCTACTTTTATTATAATTCCATACCGTGGTGATTACAATATACAAATCAGAAAAAAGAGTATATTATCTCAAAACAATCTTTGTATTTTGCTTGAATAATACAAATTAACAGAATAAACATAAAAATATATTGACATCTCTCTTTTGGACTGGTATGATTAAAATGTTTATTTCAAATACAAATGATAATGCCAGTTTGCGGCAGGAAGGGGCGGAAAATGGAATTGATAGTACCCTTTGACAGTCAGTCAGAAAGTCCTCTCTATGAACAGATTTACCAGTACATAAAAAACGAAATCCGCCAGGGAAAGCTGGAGGCCGGTAGCCGTCTGCCTTCCACCCGTATACTGGCCAGGAACCTGAGGCTGAGCCGCAGTACCACCCAGATGGCCTATGACCAGCTGCTGTCTGAAGGGTATATAGAGGCACTGCCGTGCAAGGGTTATTTTGTCTGCAAGATAGAGGAGCTGGTGGAAGTACGGCAAAAGGGAGGCGGTTCTTTTGTAGAGCCGGGAGACACCGGAAAGGACCGTTACCAGGTGGATTTTTCTCCCAGAGGAATTGATCTGGACAGTTTTCCCTTTAATACGTGGAGGAAAATCAGCAGGAATACACTGGTGGATGATAACAAGGAGATGTTTGCGGCAGGAGACCCCCAGGGGGAAAGGGCTCTCAGGACTGCCATAGGTGATTACCTCCATTCCGCCAGGGGGGTGGACTGCAGGCCGGAACAGATACTCATCGGCGCAGGAAGCGAGTATCTGCTGATGCTCCTATCCCAGATTCTGGGAAACGGCAGGAAAATCGCCATGGAAAACCCCACATACAAGCAGGCATACAGAGTGCTTAAGGGCGAGGGATATCCTGTGATTCCCGTGGACATGGACCGGTATGGAATGGATGTGCAGCGGCTTTCCCGCAGCAGCGCGGATGTGGCCTATGTGATGCCTTCCCATCAGTATCCCACAGGGATTGTCATGCCTGTGAAGCGGCGGCAGGAGCTGCTGGCCTGGGCTTACAGCGGTGCAGACCGGTATCTGATAGAGGATGATTATGACAGCGAGTTCCGATACAAGGGAAAGCCTATTCCCGCGCTTCAGGGAATGGACCGGGGCGGCCGTGTGATTTACATGGGAACATTTTCCAAGTCCATAGCCCCGGCTATCCGTGTGGGATTCATGGTGCTGCCGGAGCATTTGCTGGAGGCATACCGGGAAAGAGCCGGTTTCTATCTTTCTACGGTGTCCAGGATTGACCAGAACATTCTCTATCAGTTTATAACCCAGGGATATTATGAGAGACACCTGAACCGCATGAGAGCCCTGTACAAGGGAAAACATGATGCTCTGATGGCAGGGCTTAAGGAACTGGAGGACCGGTTTTTAATCAGGGGAGAATATGCAGGGCTGCATGTGCTTTTGACCCACAGGCAGGGAGAGGCGGAGGAAAGTCTGGTGGCCCGCGCGGCTGAACTGGGAGTGAAGGTTTATGGGATATCAGGATGCTTCATACAGCCGGAGGAAAAGCTGTTTGATTCAACCGTTATGCTGGGATATGCCAGTCTCAGCGAGGAGGAAATCCGAAATGGCGCTAAGTTACTGGCTAAGGCCTGGACGTTTTAAGGTGCTGCATGGATTTTTTAGACGGCAGGCAGGATGAGGGGTTAAATAACAGATAATATAGCAGGTAATATAACAGGAAAAATGATAGGAAAAATGACAGGAAAAATGACAGGAAAGGAATGGTATGCCATGAAGGGCAGGAATAATACATGGACAGATATGGCTGCTGCCGCTGCTTTTGCAGCGGTACTGGGAATCAGTGCCTTCTGGGGGCAGCATGACAGGGCCTATGACCAGGCAGGAACGGCGGACAGCGCTTATGGCCGGATGTATAACCAGGCAGGTCCGGCGGATGAAGATGGCGGTCCCGTGGGGAAGGCTGGGGCTTATCCAGGTACCGCAGGGGCTGCGCAGGCGGCAGAAGGCGCAGGGGAGGACCTGGCCCGGACGGGAGGGGAAGACGCAGAGATCCTTCCGGATGTGACAGAATCCCAGAAGGCGGTTCTGGACAAAATCATAAAGGCATTAGAGACGCAGGATTTGGAGACTGCCGCCCAGGTCACGGACAGCGGTGAGGAGGAGCTTGTGACCCTGTTTTATGAGGTCATGGATGGGGCGCGGTATCTTTATGACGGCCGGTCATTCAGCCAGTCCATGGAGGGTGAGGGGCTGGTCCTTACCATGCCTAAGACCCTGTATTACGGTACCTTTAAGGGAGGCAGGCCGGAAGGGGAATGTACGGCCCTTCAGGTGGTTGAACTGGATGCCCCCAGGTATGATTACTCCCAGGGATTGTGGAAGGATGGGAAGATGGAGGGCCTGGGCCATACAGGATACTGCTATTATGAGACCAGCCCGGAAGGGGAAGCCAGGGATGTGTGCAAGACAGGAAGGTTTTCCGGTGACAGGCTGGAGGGAGAGGTAACCTATACCACCCTGAACCAGGAGGGAGAGACATCCACCTGGAAGCTGGAAGTAAAGGACGGTACGGTACAGTTAGATGACCGTTGGATCTATATAGAGGAACGTGGGGAGTATCAGCTTATGTCCCAGGAGGATGACAGCCACGCCTATATTATGGATGAGAAGCTGGCTGACCAGCCTGTGTGGATTAACCTTCTGGCCTGGGAGGAATAAAGGAGTCAAAAAGAGTTAAAAAGAAGAAAAAAAGAGTAAACGGATAAATGAAATACAGAATAAAGTGCCAAAAAACCCCGGGAACATGAACTGTCATGCTCCCGGGGTTTTTCTGTTGTGTCACAGTAAAAATAAACCACCTGCTCTGCAGGTGGAGGGAATATCTTCAG
>ERZ835762.481-NODE-481-length-43814-cov-14.500377_pt1 | contig 43814 bp, 33 predicted proteins | sample MGYA00519687_ERZ835762 | MGnify/ENA primary metagenome ERZ835762 (study PRJEB31850, sample SAMEA3708783) | human gut metagenome | biome: human gut; feature: human-associated habitat; material: faeces | place: China | collected 2014 ... | reverse complement strand
TACGAGGTCGATGAAGCAGGAAGCCCATTGGCTTTAGACAATGGGTAGTTCACATTATGAAAACCCATTCTGCCGTAGGCGCGGATATGCTGGAGAACCTGCCCCTGCATAAAGAAGAGCCCCTTGTCAAGGTAGCATATGAAATCTGCAGATGGCACCATGAGCGCTATGACGGAAAAGGATATCCGGATGGCTTAAAGGGGGAGGAGATTCCCATATCTGCCCAGGCAGTTGCTCTTGCAGATGCCTATGATGCTTTGATTAGTGAACGTGTCTATAAAAAGGCTTTTTCCCATGAAAAGGCGCTGAGCATGATTCTGAATGGAGAATGCGGAGCTTTTAATCCGCTTTTGCTGGAATGTCTGTCTGATATTGCAGATCGTATTCAGGAAGAACTGGAGATTAATTCTCTCAGCCGGTTCAGCGAGAAGGAGATTCACAATATTGTGGAGCAGATGCTTTCCTATAAGGAGCTGGCAGCATCCAACAGAACGTTAAGCATACTGGAGGAGGAAAGGATGCGGTTCCAGCTGTTTTCTTCCAGGGCTTACGAGATCCAGTTCGAGTATACCGTGGTTCCCTCGATGATTACTGTTTCTGACCGGGGCGCTGAGCAGTTTGGTATTCCCCGCCTGATTGTGAATCCATCGGAAAACAAGGAACTGCTTTCTCTTATCAGCAGGGAGACCCTGTGCAGACTGGACAGAATGCTTCGGAAAACAACGGCGGAATGTCCGGTTGTGGAGTGTGAGGCAGAAGTTACCTTTGGCGGAGAAAAGCATATGAGCCGTATTATATGCCAGGCTCTCTGGACACATGGAGAAAAGGACGAGTACAGCGGCGCTATCGGAAAAATAGTAGGAGTGCATGAAGAATAGCGGGGGCATCACATATGACGTTAGAAGAAATGTATCAGGAAATTGAGGGAAATTATTCGGATATTCTGGATCGCCTTCGGAAGGAGGAGAGAATTGAAAAATTTGTTCTGCTGTTTTTAAAGGACAGCAGTTTTCAGACCTTTCGTCAGGCGATGGATCAGGGGGATACAGAGGAGGCTTTTCGGGCAGTTCATACGCTGAAGGGTGTCTGCATGAATCTGAGCTTTGACAGTCTGTATCGGATCTCCAGTGAGATAACAGAATATCTGCGGGCCGGTCAGACAGACAGAGCCATGGAGGCATTGCCGGAGCTGGAAAGCTGCTATGAAAAACATGTGCGTGTGATTGGTGCGTATTCCGGGAACTGAGGCAGCCGGGGGAGGAAATCAGAATCAGATGTCGAATAATTTAAATAAAATAATGGATGTACTTCACGGCGGTATTGCCAGGTACAATCAGGATACGGGAAAATATGTATTTGAGTATTGTACAGACAGTATTGCCCAGCTGTATGGCTGCGCGAAGGAGGAACTTTGGGATGACAGGACACATGATGCTCTGGATGTGATCTGTTCCTGTGACCGGAATCAGGCAGAGCAGATACTCAGGAAAATTCGGGAAAAGAGGATAGGACTGAAAGCCTATTTCCGGATTCGCGAGGAGCATAATCACATTAAATGGTGCCGGCTGGACTGCTGGGAAGATGGCGGGGATTCTGTTATTCTGATTTCCGGAATATCGCCGGAAATTCAGCTGTTCCGGAGTGTTGCAAAGGAAACGGCAGACGATATTTATGTAATAGAGAAGGACAGCTTTAATCTTCTCTATGCCAATAATCTGAAAGAGCCTTATTTTGAGGAAGAAAATCAGGGAGAGCAGAAGTGTTATCAGGTGCTTCACGGAAAATCCGAGCCCTGTGAATTCTGTGAACTGATGAATCATAATAATGAAGATATGCTGGGGGAGAAAACCTTTGAGAATGAGGGAAGGTTTTATATTACAAAGCTCCGGGAAACGGATTGGAGCGGACGTCCTTCCTACATCAAATATGTGAGGGATATTACTGAAGAGGTGGAGAACAACCGGCAGAAGGAGCGCCTGGAGCAGTATTTCCAGACGGTTGTAAAGTATCTTCCCGGAGGAATGGCTGTTGTGCACCATGAGGTGGACGGAGAACTGAAACCGGAATATCTGTCAGAGGGTTTTTCCGAGATGCTGGATATGCCTAAGGATGAGGCATGGAGAATCTATCGTGACAATGCCCTGTCCGGCGTTCATCCGGATGACAGGGAATATGTCAAGACAAATCTGGATCAGTGTATCAAAGAGAAACGTCAGAAATACGAGCTGCAGTACCGGCTGAAAAAGGGAAACGGCGATTATATCTGGATTAATGCCAAATTCTCTGTTATCCAGTGTGATGGCGGTGATGCGCGGGTTTATGTGAATTACCATGATATTACTGCAGAGAAAAAAATGCAGGATCAGCTGCGTCAGCAGTATAAGGATCAGCTTCACCAGCATTACATGATGGCAGGGCCGGACGCTTTGATTCTGGGGCACTGCAATATTACAAAAAATAAAATCTATGAGATTGTGGACTACACCAATTCGCAGCTGCTGGAGCGTTTTGGCGATGTCCGGGAGGAATTCTTTTTCGGGATTGGAACCTTTATTGAGGATGAGGCTGAGCGGGAGGCATTTTATGAAAAATACTTGAATGAGCCGTCTATGGAGGCCTATCTTCGAGGGGAAAAAGAAATCATCCATCCCTGCTTTTTCAAGCTTCCGGGAAAGAAAATAGGAAGCTATGTGCAGTTTAAGGTAACACTTTTAGAGACTCCGGATACGGGAGATGTGACGGGAATTCTGACCGTTACAGATATTACGGAGAAGATTATCCGTGAGAAAATCTTTATGCAGATGTCCTCTACAAACTACGATCTGGTAGCTAATGTGAATCTTTTTAAGGACACCTACGAAATTGTCAGCGGCGGAGACGAGATTATCCGGGAAAAACGCGGAACGAATACAGAACGGATCCGGCGGGTCCTGGAGGAAATGGTTGCTTCCAGCAGCCGGGAACGGGAATATGTAGAGTCCATGCTGAACCCGGAGAAAATGCTGGAGCGTCTGAAAAAGAAAAAGAGCTATTCCTTTACCTATTCCATTCGTGACACCAGGGGAAAGATCCGGACAAAAAACATGGTGATTTCAGATATTGACCTGCGCCTGGGAAGAGTTTGCTTTGTCCGTGCTGATGTGACGGATGTTTTGAAGGCAGAAAGAAGGGCCAAAGAGGAGTTAGAGCGGGCATTGAGCGAGGCAAAAAAGGCAAGCCGCGTGAAAAGTGATTTTCTGTCTTCTATGAGCCACGATATCCGGACGCCCATGAATGCCATTGTAGGTATGACAACGCTGGCTCTGGCGAATCTGGACAACAGAGATAAGGTGGAGGATTATCTTCACAAGATTTCTGTTTCTTCGCAGCATTTGCTCAGCCTGCTGAATGATATTCTGGATATGAGCCAGATTGAGCAGTCGAAGATTCATCTGAATTATCAGACCATACAGATTGAGGAGCTGTTAAATCATATTTCTTCTATCATGACTTCTCCTGCAGAAAATGCAGGCCTGAAGTTTCAGATCCAGATGGGAGAATTCCAGCATACAAGTTTTTCCGGGGATCCTCTCAGAATTAAGCAGATTCTGATTAATCTTCTGAGCAATGCCATTAAGTTTACCATGGAGGGCGGAGCTGTATTATTCCGGACAGAAGAGATTCCGGCAGAAAAGGAACATCATGTACGATACTGCTTTACTGTCCAAGATACGGGGATCGGTATGTCCGAGGAGTTTATCAGCCATTTGTTTGAACCCTTTATCCGGAGCAGTCAGGTGGTTAAGGTAGAGGGCACCGGTCTGGGACTCAGTATTACAAAAGGCCTTGTGGATTTAATGGGCGGAGCGATTCGGGTGGAAAGCAGACAGAGGGAAGGAACCCGGTTTGAAATCGAATTAGAATTTGAACGGGTGGAGATGCCGAAAAAGCTTCAGGAGTCCGCTGATACAGAGGTGGAGGATGAGGATTTGTCGGGATATCATTTCCTTCTTGTAGAGGATAATGAAATCAATTCAGAAATTCTCGGTGAACTGCTGATGATGCGCGGAGCTGCTTTTAAAGTTGTAACGGACGGACAGCAGGCTGTAAATGAATTTAAACGGGCAGAGCCCGGTACATATGATGCAATTTTTATGGATATTCAGATGCCGGTTATGAATGGATATGAGGCAACCAGAAAGATCCGCAGTCTGGATCATCCGGATGCAAAATCTGTGATTATTCTGGCAATGACAGCCAATGCATTTGCAGAAGATGTAAAAGAATCCATTGAAGCAGGAATGAACGGTCATATTGCAAAACCGGTGGATATGACCCTGCTTTACAATACAATTTCCTCTCTGCTGCCGTCAAAAACTGTAAGATAGTGCAGAAAACAGAGTGAAACTGTATCAGGAATACGGTGATATATCCGAAAAACACGGGCTATGCGTATTAATTAACAAACATTTTCGTTAAAATTAACAAATCAATTGATGAACGGAGATAAAAACAGAACAATTTAACGGATTTTTTGGGATTTTTTTCATAAGAAATAAAATTTGACATCAGACTTAAAACATGATATACATATTCCAACACGGAAACTGATTGATTATTTTAGATCAAAAAGGAGTTGTTCTTATTTTATGAAAGAAAAAAATATTAAACTGTTAAATGTTGATGAGGTAAAGCAGTTTGTATCGGCCGCAATTCAGTGTGATTTCGATGTGGATGTATACTACAATCGGGTGATTATTGATGCAAAATCAATTCTGGGGGTATTCAGCCTGGATCTGAGACAGGTTCTGACTGTCCGGATGTATGGTGAGAATAAGGAGTTTGAAGAGCTGTTGGATACATTGGTACCAGATAGAAAAAAAGCAGCATAAATCAGAACCGTGGAAAAGAAAAAAGTTGACTGATCCTGAACAGACAGAAGCTGATTGCTTCAGGAAAATAAAAGTAAGCCGGGAGGCGGGCAGCACAGGGAAAGTGCTTGCCCGTCTCTTTGGTATGTATTAAAATAGAAGAAGTCAGTTTTGGGGAAAGGCAGAGGCGATGGAAGAGTTGACATCAGAAAAAACCTGTATCCGGATTTCTGTGCGGAATCTGGTGGAGTTTGTGATTCGAAGCGGTGATATTGACAACCGGAGAACGGCAGGGGCAGAAAAAGACGCCATGCAGGCAGGCAGCAGGATTCACAGAAAGCTGCAGAAGAAAATGGGAGCAGATTACCGGCCGGAGGTGGTTCTGCGTCATACTGTGGAAATGGACGGTTACCAGATTGTGCTGGAGGGACGGGCAGATGGTGTCATAGAGTCACCGGCGGAGACGGTTATTGATGAGATCAAGGCTGTATATATGGATTTACGATTGCTGGAGGAGCCGGTTCCTGTTCATCTGGCTCAGGCTCTTTGCTATGCTTATATGTACGGCTGCAGCCATTCTCTGGAGAGAATCGGGATTCAGCTGACCTACTGCAGCATTGAAACCGAGGAAATTCGCCGTTTTCGTCAGGACAGAACCTGGGAAGAGCTGGAGGAGTGGTTTGAAGGACTGATTCACGAATATGTAAAGTGGGCTGAATATCTCTATCGCCATGGACTGCGCAGAGAGGAATCTTTAAAGGAGCTGTCTTTTCCGTATGAGTACAGGAAGGGGCAGAAGGAGCTGGCTGTTTCTGTTTACCGTGCTGTCCGGAGAAAGGCAAATCTGTTTATCCAGGCGCCGACAGGAATCGGGAAGACACTTTCCACCGTTTACCCGGCGCTGAAAGCCATGGGTGAGGGCTTCGGAGAAAAGCTGTTTTACCTGACAGCAAAAACCATTACAAGAAGTGTTGCAGAAGAATGCTTTGGTCTTTTGCGGGAAAAGGGTCTGTTTTTCACTACGGTTACCATAACGGCAAAGGAGAAGCTTTGTCCCATGGAAAAGCCACAGTGCAATCCGGATGACTGTCCTCTTGCAAAGGGACATTTTGACCGGGTAAATGATGCTGTTTTTGCTGTGATTCATGAGCAGAAGGCTATAACCAGAGAGGTGATTTTAGAGTATTCCAGGCAGTTTTCTGTCTGTCCCTTTGAATTTTGTCTCGATATCAGCAACTGGGCAGATGGAATTATCTGTGATTATAATTATGTCTTTGATCCTTCAGCCAGATTGAAACGGTATTTTTCCGAGGGGGGTTCCGGAGAATACCTGTTTTTAATTGATGAAGCCCACAATCTGGTGGGACGGGCGCGGGAAATGTACAGCGCCCGGATGGTGAAGGAAGAGATTCTTGAGGTGAAGCGAAAAATCCGGGGACGAAAGAAAAAGCTGGAGCGGGCTCTGGAACGGTGCAATAAAAGCATGCTGGAAATGAAGCGAAGCGGAGAGGGGTACCAGATGTTTGACAATGTTCACCTTCTGGCTTCTGAGCTTATGACGGTCCTGGGGGAGCTTGAGGTTTTTCTGGAAGAGGAGAGGGAGTTTCCGGAAAGGGAGTCTGTTCTGGAATTCTATTTTGAACTGCGTCATTTCCTGAACATGTACGAGGGGGTGGATGATCATTACCGGATTTACGGAGAACTGGGAGAGGATGGAAGGTACCGGCTTCACCTGCTTTGCATCGATCCCTCCAGGCTTTTGTCCCAGTGTCTGGAAAAAAGCAGCGGAACCATTCTTTTTTCTGCAACCCTGCTTCCTGTCCGTTACTACAAAAGGCTTTTAAGCGGAAATGAGGAGGACTATGCCGTGTATGTCAATTCTCCCTTTGAAAGCAAAAACAGGCTGCTTTTGATTGCATCGGATGTCAGCAGCAGGTATACCAGAAGAAACAGGACAGAGTATCAACGGGTAGTGGATTATATAGAGATACTGGCGCGGAGCCATAAAGGAAATTATCTTGTTTTTTTTCCGTCTTATCAGTATATGGAAGCGGTAGAGCAGCTGCTGGAGGAGAGGACGGAGTGCGGTTTTTCCTGGAGAATGCAGGAAAGTCACATGACAGAAGCCCGGAGAGAGGAATTTCTTTTGGAGTTTGAACAGGAAAGAACGCAGTCCTTTGCAGGGCTGTGTGTTCTGGGCGGAATTTTTTCAGAGGGAATTGATTTGAAGGAGGAGCGCCTTGAGGGGGCGATCATCGTAGGAACAGGACTTCCCATGGTCTGTACGGAGCAGGAGATTCTGAAGAAATATTTTGAAGATCAGGGGGAAAACGGATACGATTATGCATATCAGTATCCGGGAATGAATAAGGTAATGCAGGCGGCGGGACGGGTAATCCGCACCGCCGGGGATCGGGGCGTTATTCTTCTTCTGGATGACCGTTTCCTCCGGCCGGAGGTTCAGCAGATGTTTCCCAGAGAGTGGTCGGAATACGGGCAGGTTACGAGACAGACTGTGGGATACTGGCTGGAACGGTTCTGGAAGGATTCTACAGCATGTCAATAAACTGCCGGGCAGCCTGGGACAAAGGAATGTTTTCATTATAGGCGACTACCATCTGCCGGGCAGGAAGCTGTTCCTCCAGATGGACAATAAACAGATCCGGGTCTTTTTCCGGAATACAGTAATCCGGTACAAAGGCGATTCCCAGGCCAATCCGGGCCAGATCAATCAGCAGCTCATTGCTGGAAAGCTCGATTTCCGGAACCAGATCCAGTTGATGACGCTGAAACATACTGTGGAGAAATTCACTGGTTGTGCTTTTTCGATCCAGCATGAGAATCGGGCAGGTCTGCAGCTCCTTTAAAGTGACTGTTTTTCCGCGGAGGGAGCCGTATTCCTCGTTGGCGGCAAAGACATCGTGGAATTCGTGGATAATCCGCACATTCTGGGTGTTGGAAAGTCCGGAGTTGGGGTAGTTGGTAATAGCAAAGTCCACCTGGCCGGATTCCAGCAGCTTTGCGCAGGCAATCGAGGTCTGGTTTGTAACCTTGATGTGGACATTGGGGTATTTGCGGTGGAATTCTTTTAAATAGGGGATCAGGTAATAACGGCAGATGGTATCGCTGGCGCCAATCCGAAGCTGTCCTCCGTTGAGGGTATTGGCTTCGAGCAGCTGGTTTTCTCCCTGCTTAATCAGATTCATGGCCGGTTCAATATGCTTTAAAAGGATTTCTCCCTCCGGCGTCAGCTGAACCCGTTTGGTGCTGCGGATAAAAAGATGCTGGTTTAATTTTTTCTCCAGAACCTTGATTGACTGACTTACCGCTGACTGGGAAATGAACAGCTGCTTGGATGCTTCTGAGAAGCTTAATGTATTTGCCACATGATAAAAGACTTTGTATAATTCATAATTAATATCCATCATTAGTCCTCCTTATAAATATGTTCTATCTTACCATAAAAACTAATAAAATGTAAAGGGAGAATAGGAAAAATGCCAAAAATGAAAGAGGGGTATTGATTTTTGTACGTCAGATCGCTTATGCTTATTACGGAGCAGGCAGAAAATGCCGCAATTTATAATTACACAGCGAGGTACATAACATGAAACCTTTTAAAGAAGGAAAAGTACGTGAAATCTATGATAATGGTGACAGCCTGATTATGGTTGCTACAGACAGGATCAGTTGTTTTGACGTGATTCTGAACAATGTGGTAACAAAAAAAGGCACAGTACTGACTCAGATGTCCAAGTTCTGGTTTGATCTGACAGAGGATATTCTTCCCAACCATATGATCTCTGTTGATGTAAATGATATGCCTGAGTTTTTCCGGCAGCCGCAGTTCGACGGCAACAGCATGATGTGCAAAAAACTGAATATGCTTCCGCTGGAATGTATCGTAAGAGGATATATCACAGGCAGCGGCTGGGCCAGCTACCAGAAAACAGGAACCGTCTGCGGCATCAAGCTGCCGGAGGGCCTGAAAGAGTCTGATAAACTGCCGGAGCCGATTTACACTCCGTCTACAAAGGCTGAGATCGGGGATCACGATGAGAATATTTCCTTTGAGCAGAGCATTGCTCATCTGGAGAAATACTATCCGGGTCATGGTGAGGAATATGCAGTAAAGCTTCGTGATTTTACCATTGCGCTTTATAAAAAGTGCGCGGATTACGCTTTAAGCCGCGGTATTATTATTGCAGATACCAAATTTGAGTTTGGTCTGGACGAGAACGGCAATATTGTGATTGGTGATGAGATGCTGACACCGGACAGCTCCCGTTTCTGGCCGGCAGAGGGATATGAGCCGGGTCATGGACAGCCTTCCTTTGACAAGCAGTTTGCCCGCGACTGGCTGACTGCCCATCCGGGAAATGACTGGACTCTTCCGGAAGAGATTGTAGAGAAGACGATTGACAAGTATCTTCAGGGATATGAGATGCTGACAGGAAAGAAGCTTCTGTAAAAAATGTTATAGAAATGCTGTTTTGGGAGATACCTTTTTTGCCGGATGTCCGGTGAGGAAGGTATCTGCTTTTTATGTCATAGGAAAGTGCTCCCTATGACATAAAAACGCTCCGCGAGGATCGCCATGGGTTGGAAGAGAATTGGGCTGATGAGACGACCCGCCGCAGGAGGAGAGGCTCGCTAGCGAGCTTTTTTTAGTCCATAGGAAAGCACAAGAACAAAAGAGCCGGGGAGGAATTGAGTTTGAAAGAGAGGAATACGCAGGATCTGACGATTGGCCGTCCCATTGTTCAGATTCTTTTATTTGCCATTCCATTGGTGCTTGGGACGCTGTTTCAGCAGCTCTACAGCTTTGTGGATACGGTAATTGTAGGTCGTTTTATAGGAGTAGATGCCCTGGCGGCAGTTGGAACTACCTATTCGCTGAATTTTTTGATCCTTGGATTTGCCCAGGGTCTGTGCGTGGGTTTTGGAATTTTGCTGGCACAGCAGTTTGGAGCTCGTGACAGGACAGAACTGAACCACTATTTTATAAACGGATGCTATCTGAGTGCGGGAATCAGTCTGTTCCTTGCAGTGACAACGTGTGTGGGAGCCCGTCCTCTTTTGAAGCTTATTCGGACACCGGAAGAAATTCTGGATATGGCAGTGCTGTATATTCAGATTATTTTTATTGGAATCCCGGCAACGGTGCTTTACAATTATATGGCAGGAGCGCTTCGGGCAGTAGGCGATTCCAGACATCCTTTTTACTATTTAGTCATTTCCAGTGTTTTGAATATCATTCTGGATTATCTGTTTATTGTGCCTATGAATATGGGAGTTGCAGGTGCTGCATGGGCAACCGTTCTAAGTCAGCTGGTGAGTGGAATTCTGTGTACCTGGTGGTTTCTTACAAAGACAGGGGTGATTGAACGAAAACGCTGCTTTATGGCATTTTCCCCCTATCATGCAAAAAAACTCTGCCTGATTGGACTTCCAATGGGCTTTGAATATTCGGTATCTGCTATTGGTGCGGTAGTGATGCAGGGAGCAATCAACAGTCTGGGCAGTGTAGCAGTTGCCGCACAAACAGCAGGAGAAAAAATCCGTCAGATGTTTACACTTCCTATGGAAAGTGTGGGCATGGCGATGGCCACTTATGTGGGGCAGAACTATGGTGCAAAAAAGATTGACCGCATTTATCAGGGAATTCGCAGTGGTTTAACGATTCAGTATAGCTACTGTGCCGTGATCTGGGTTGTTATTTTTGTGTTGAAAGCACCTTTGGTAGGGCTTGTCCTTAGTGAAACAACAAGTGCAACAGCAACCGGGGCGGTAGAGTATCTGACGGTTATGAGCGCTTTGTTTTTTATTCATGGCTCGCTGATGATTATGAGAAATACACTGCAGGGCCTGGGCTACAGCATGCAGGCAATTGTTTCCGGTGTGGGCGAATTGATTGGACGAAGTCTGGGAGGTATTCTGGCCGTAAGGGTACTGGGATTTTTCGGGATTTGTATTGCAAATCCTCTGGCCTGGGGGCTGGCACTTTGTTATTGTATTGTAATGGTAACCTATTATTTGAGAAAGCTTCGATAACAGATACGAGGATAGAAAAACCGCTGTTTGTCTGGAAAGTCCAGAAAACAGCGGCTTTTTGTATTGCCAGAAATTTTAATTGCAGGTATCCGGTGCGTTATTCCGGATAAATCAGACGGTCATCGTTGATGCCTTCAATCACTTCTTCAAGATAGCGGCCAGCCAGATATTTTGCCATATTCAGGTTCATATCCAGGTAATTGCCGCAGTCTCTGGCACAGGCCCCGGGAACTTCGCCTTCATAATCCCGGATAAAGGTGAACATGTCACGAACCAGGGGAACAATATCTCTGGAAGAGTAATCTCCAGCCAAAAGCAGGTAGAAGCCAGTCCGGCAGCCCATTGGGCCGAAATAAAGAACACGATCCTGAAACAGAGGATGATTTCTCAGGAAGGTCGCCCCCAGATGTTCTATGGTATGAACCTCCGCGGTATTCATCACCGGCTCAAAGTTGGGGCGGGTCATCCGCAGATCAAAGGTGGTGATAACGGAGTCTCCGGCATGGTCTTTTCTGGAAACATAAATGCCGGGAAGAAGTTTTAAATGATTGATGGTAAAGCTTGTTATTTTTTCCATAGTGTGAACCTCCGAAATGAGAATAAGGGATTTGGAGAAGGAAGCTTTTGCGTCACAGAAGAAATGACCCCATGACATGAAAATACCGCAGGAACAGGTTCCTACGGTTTTCCTACAATGGAGATAGTGGGATTCGAACCCATGTTTAAAGCCGTAGAAACCCAGTAAAATCAAGGGTTTGCGGATTTTCGATTTGATTACTTTTGATTACTTTTTTAGCAATTAGTAATCAAAGCGTGTTTAGTATAACATAATTTTAAATATTATGAAAGGAGAAATCTTGTACGTATGATTAATCTGGCAGACAACCGGTGTCCTTTGATGAGTTCAATTCTCATTGTTAGAACTATACATAATACGCCTGTAACCTTATATTTTTCGTTTTAAGACGGTTTGTGACTTTAGTTGGTAAAATGTCCATGTGCAACATTAAAATCGATTTACGGTCAAAATATGAGGTGATACCATTATTTTGATAAATGTTTAAAACAATGTAAAATTTTGTTACAATTTGGAGTATAATACGTTATAATAGATATGCGTATATATTTAGCAGTATATAACGCATATTCACTATCCGGCGGTAGTTATATATTGAAGTATATAACTACCGCACCCCCTATTTATGAGAGATTAAATAATAAATATGCTTAAAAAAACTGATTTATCCAAGATTAAACAAGTAGCTACAAATTTTATGTATATTGACATCGTTCCAGATAATTTAAGTCCTGTCATTGTTCACCATCCGTTTACAATGAACAATGCTGTATATAATCCGCATCCAAGTAATTCTCAAAATACAATCATGCCTTTATTTACAGACACAGGTGAATTGTCTGAACCGGCATATAATATTTTTGTTACAGAAATGAAGAACAGAATAGAACAGGCACAATCTTATTTTGATATATTTATTTTTATTACAAAACCATATAAAAGTGCATTTTTGTTGTATTCGTTACCATATCTTGACAAACAGGATTTGGGGAAATATTTAAAAGAAGTATGGCTTTCATGCGATTATGTTAATATTGATAAAAATATTTCAAAATCAAAATATTCGAGTCTGTTTAAAAAGGCAGATAAGCATACCTTAATGGATGATGAAGAGTACGAAATATTTACAAATATGCCATATACCATTACTCTTTACCGCGGTATTAATAAAACATCAAATCATCCTATGGACGGTATGAGTTGGACGAGCAATTTTGAAACCGCCTTTTGGTTTGCTAATAGATTTTCAAATCAGGATTGGATAGTTTACACTCTAAATGTTCCAAAAGAATATGTGCTTGCGTATTTTTCTCATGAAGAAGAGTATGTTGTAGATTATCAATACCTGAAGGAACATAAATCAGAAATTACATTTGCCTATTAAAATACAACATTTCATTTGCGTAAAAAAAAGGGATACAGCCAATAAAACTGTATCCCTAAAATTATTCGTCAATTACATTCCAAGTTTGTGATTCCGGTTCACAAATACTATGTACAAAACTGTTTTGACCGCCATGAGCTTCATAATCACTAATTAAATCATTAAACGCTTCACGTTCCATTTTATTCCATTCACCTCTATCATGATAGAAACGATATGCTTGAGAAATTCGATCTTTTAGTTTTGCCCGTTCTGACGCATCTGTTTTTTGCTGCATATCAACTATCATTTGTCCAAGCACAGAAACTTTATCACTTGTTGCTTTGGTTTCAACTACAATTTCATTTAACATTTCATCGTGCTTTTTTAAAAGGTTACTTTCTTTTTTTCTTTTTTCAAGCCATTCAAATTTAATCCCAAATGTAGCTAAAAAATTAGTACCAACTTTCCATGCTTGAGTCGCTGCCAGCATTAAAACAAATACAAAAATAATACTTTCAACAGATAAATTTTGTAGTGCTGTCTCAATAAATTCCATTACGCCACCTCACTTACTGAGCCAGTTTTGGATATTGTAAAGCACCATTTTTGTCAGGTGTTAAAGTGATTGGTTCGGTAGCCATGATACCGTCTTCATTCAGATAATACCATTTACCATCAACTGTTGTTAATCCATCACACATTTTACCGTCAGATCCAAGATAGTACCAATGACCATGATACTGATACCAAACATCACGCACCATCATACCGGCTCCATCAAACCAATACCAATCACCACAATCTTCATACCAGTCATTGACTACATATTTGCCAGAGCCATCTCTGTAATAAAATCTCCAACCATTATTTTCTTGAACCCACCCAACTTTTACATCAGATTGATGCATCATATTATATACGTCTTGCTTGAATTTTTCCCATTCTTTAGGGTTATCAACAAACCATTTTGGACATACTTTTCGTGTCACATCGTAATGCCTAATCAACCCACCATTTAACGGATCGAGGTTCCATCTTTTGCAAATATCGGCACATAATTCTACATAAGAGTTGTATGTTTCAGTATTAAATTTTCCTGTTTCGTCAGGGTGACAAGCTTCAATACTGATCGTATAACTGTTAGCAGAATTAGTAGCCCAACTGATTTCTTCTTCAGGAATCATTTGGATAATTTCACCATGTAATCCGATAATATAATGGGCACTTGCTTTAGTAGTATGAGTATCTTTTAAATTCTCAAAGTAATTGCGATTTGCCTGTGCAGACGTATCAGGATTTCCAATATAATGACAGGCAATAGCAGAAGTTTTCTTTCTAATTGAACCAGGTCTGTTATAATTACTTATTGTCAAAAATTGCTTATCTATTTTCATACATTTCTCCAAAAAATAAGAACGTATATAATGTACAATTACATACGTTCTTATTTGAAATTAGTTTAAATTAACAGAATCAATATACTTTACTGCTTCAATGTTTCTTTGATTTCCTTCTTATCCTCGGCAGTTAATTTGGCATAAGAATTTAAAACCTCATCAATATTTTCACCTTTTGATACTCTGATCCTAATAGCTTTAATCATAATCGTTTTCTGAATTGAACTTAGCATATTACATCCCTCCAATCATTTCAGCCATAGCCAAAGTTAATTCATTATTTGAATCTTCTAAAGCCTTATTTTGAATCTGTAACATTTCTACTTTTTGTTCTTCAGTCGGCTCGTATGGAACAGCTTCTTCAACTCCAGATTCCTCATTAATATGCCAAAACTGTCCATCATGGTATTTATCGCCAACCTGACATCTGTATTGCAGACATCCAATCGCAAAAGCCGTATCTCCATAAACGCATTTTGCTAAATAATCTGCTGTGGGATAGTTCTCACATACAATAATATTTTGTACTTCACCATTAAAAATGTGTGCAAAAACTTCATGTACTAACATATATTTGATCTCCTTTACGTTCAATAAAATTACCAAGCGATAACGACACAGCCAGAACCACCATTACCACCGACTTTTTGACCAGTTATATAACTGACACCGCCGCCACCACCACCGCCACCAGTTCCGGCAGTGGCGTTAGCACCTTCACCTGATTCACCACCACCACTAGCACCGCCACCAGCACCACCAGAACCAGCAGGACTAGTTTTTTCTGTATCAGAACCAGAACTCCAGTTGTGTGCAGCCCCAGCACCGCCGCCACCGCCATACAATGTTCCACTAGAAGCACCAAATTCACGAGTAGAAGTACCTTGACCTGTCCCGATATAATGGGCTTCACCACCTCCGTTAGACCCATTACTACCACCAGAACCAGCATTAGTTACATCATTATAATATAAATTAGCCCCAGCACCACCGCCAGAACCACCATTACTACCATATCGTTTACTTGAACTAGCACCACCGTTACCAATGCATAAAGCTGTACCACTACGATAAACAGATGATAAGTTTCCAGCTACACATCCACCATTATTAGCATGAACACCACCAGAACCAACGGTAATTGTTAAAGTTTCTCCAGGTGTGACAGTTACATTAGTTTTATAACTACAATATCCACCGCCGCCACCACCACCAGATTTAACTGAAGCGTTACTTGATTTATCACTTGTTCCACCACTAGCACCTCCACCAGTACAGTGAATTTTAATACTTTTTACTCCAGTCGGTACAGTCCATGTTGTTGAGCTGGTAAACACCTTTCTTCCAGAGGCAATTGTAGCACAAGTAAACTGTTTTGCACTTGAACTAAACATATCACCTGCACTACATGTTGCATACCACCACATTCTAAAATAATATGTAGTACCAGGAGTTAATCCACCAATAATAGTATTTGACCATGCACTTGCATTTTTATTATCACCATAGCCAGTATATTTTCTATTATCATCTGGGCTTGTTGGATAGCCGCCTGTCTTCACACAAATGACAACACCTGAAAATGGACCTTTAGATGGATTTTGCCATTTTACAATAATCTGTGTAGTGGAATAGGCGGCATAATCAAAAGACAGTATAGAATTTACAGTCATTGTACCAGTAATTTTCTGTCCGTTTTTGTATGCTGTTTTACCAGTGTAAATATAATTTGCGGTTGCAGTAGCATCAGAAGTGGCTGTGCCAGTTACGCCAAGAATTGACTGACCAGATAATATTTTATTTGCAGTAGCACCTGCGGCAGTTGCCATTTTTGATTGATCAATACCAACACAAGTACCACTTAATACATATCCGTCTGTTCCTGTTAATTGGATTTGAGCGCGAGTTACATTGTCACTACATTGACTAACATAAGCATAAGTACCCAATATTACAGGAGTAGAATTTCCTGATTGATGAGTAATACTTGAACGCTGTGATAAATTTGGAGCAGTTCCAGTCGCAGGCTCATCATTTGAATCACTAGTAATAGCAGTATATCCTTCTAAAACTTTATTTTTTGTAGCGGTACAATCTTCTGAAGAACCTCCACCGCCACCACCTATATTTTGAAATATTGCTCTAGCCAAATTTAGACCTCCTTTATTTCATTTTGTCCTATACAATCATTTAACCTTTAACCATTAATTGAAAAGTTGTTTCAGGTTTACTACCGATGCATGTTACAGTAATATAATTGTCCGTTGTATCTATGTAACTGATACAACCGGCAGCACGTTTTAATCTCTTTTCTTCAGTAGCACTTGTACCAGATGGGATATATAAACCGATTACAGGACTGTCAGTAGACCGTATACCTGATACATAAATCTGATTTGTATAAGGGCTATATGAACTCCAATTACCTAATGAAACAGTTATAGTTCTTGTAGACAATCCTGCTCCAAGATCATCTAATAACGAATCAATCTTTTGTGCTGAGTATGCAACGTAAGGTTTTTGCGAAGGAGAAGGATTATCGTTAATTCCAACAGCATTTTGAGCAGCATTTTTAATTGCTTCATCTACTTCTTCAAGATAAAACCGTTCTATTGCTATCACAGCATCTCTTAATACATTCCATTTTTCTGCATTAAAAAAGCAACTCATCAAACGTGGGTTGCTTCTCAATAAATTATTTGCTTCTGTAATATTTCCAGACTGGATATATTGATTGTACTGAATAACAATTGGCATTAAATCACTTGTTATATCCGACATACGATCAATAGTATCTTCACCTACCGGAAAATTTGTCAACGGCGTATCTACGTACCGTTCAGATTTAGGAGTTATAGTATCTGCCATTTAGATTTTCCTTTCCTTTTGTTCTTTATCTTTGTTTTTTACATATGAGAAATCTTCTAAAAATCTATATAATACAAGCTGCATGGTTCCATCTAATGTAGACCAGTTAAAGCTTTTGATAATATACTGTTCTGTTTTTCCAGAATTTTTTAAAGTGTATTTAATTTTTTGATTTACATCTATCCACGGTACAATGAGTAATGTTAATGTGATGGTATCCATCATAGCAGTGGATTTGTAAGTTAAATATTCAGCTTGGTTATAACAGAGATCATCAGAATATAAATCTTCATATGTAACACGATTTATAATTTCATATCCAAGATTTGTCGTAGAAAATGGACAACTTTTATTTGTTTCTTTGTAAATACCATAAGTCTGAGATTGCCCATATAAAAAAAGAGCATTTGTAATTGTTTGATTTACATTACGTCTATATGAAAATACATATACTTTATCTGCTTGTAATCTATCCTTTTTAATCGGTGTCCCATCTTCGTTTAAAATTGGAATAGGAGAGAGGTCATTAATTTTAACAGTGTCTCCTCCAGAATTATTCGCACATATTTTAATTCCAATTCTATCAAGATGATCAATTTTATCAAGAGATGTCACTCCCTCTAAGGTAATAGAATATACTCCACCAGAAAACGTAGAAGTATCAGCATATCTATCTTCGTTTGTTAATTCTAACATTTTACCCCATACTTCTGTTACGTTGTAAATTCCAGAGAAAGAATAATTCGTAGATTCATTTATCCAAATTTGATCAATTAATGTATCATCATAAGACACTGGTTCTGACAGTCCAGTTGGTATTTGTCTCCAAATAAATGTTCCATCTATATCAAAATAAAATTCCCAAGAATCATATAAATCACAAATTTTGGTTAAAATATCGCAGTAAGTTTTTGTATCATTAAATTCTAAGTCGTATGGGATTTCTTTATGTATATCCTCTACATAATAATTTGTAATTTTGGCATCTTTTAAAATTGCCAATATACTTTTACGAATATCTTCACCTGCGGGGATTTTTAAAGAGTAGCCTGCCATTTGACCATTTTTTGTTCCGTCATAATCTGCCATTAAATCACCGCAGGTTAATGATAATTGATTTTCTGTTTCACTATATACATAATTCACATCAATATAGGTAAATGTTCCAATCAGCCACCATTTAGGTTCTGTTTGGCGAACTGGTGTAATACCATAATATACACGAATATATTTGTCAATCCAAATTCTTTTATCTTCACCAATAAAAAATGAAGAATCAGTAACATGTAGAACACAAGAATATGCTCTACGCTGTTTTGCTTCATTATCTACAGTAAGAGAGTCAGAAATTAGATTGCCATATATTGAGTCAATTATTTTAAAATTTTTATTCAGCAATTCTATTTTTAAAAATACATTTTTAGATTGCTGTTTTACAATTCTCATATCTTCCTGAGTTGGATAGTAATACATAATATCACCACCTATTCACGATCTACATCTGTATCAATAAATCCATTATCATATAAATCGGAAATTAAAGTAGGATCTCCGCATTCTGTCCAATTGATTTCATGTGATACATTCCAGTAATGATTATTTGTTTTTCTAGGTAAACTGCCAACGATATTTACCATCCACATTTCACCTTCAAATGATTTTAAAATTTTAGCCCGTCCATTAGCTAAAAACTGATCGATTTTTCTACGGTAATTCCAACCGTTTTCTAAATCTATATGACAATTTTCTTTTAATTCAATAAAGGTAACATTCAACACACCAGAATAGTATTGAGCAATACCATTATTTACAACGTAAGGATATTTTCTGCCAGGAGATACAATGGTAGTAGATTCTCTATTATATGTTACTTCATTTGTTTGGTCTAAAATTAAAGGATAACTTTCATTTTTGTCACAAATGAAATAAGAATCAAAGTCAGAATAAATAGAAGATGAGAATGCTTCTGAATCTGTATTAGCAATAACAGCCACATATGAATATTCATATTCTTGACCTGATGCATTATAGTAATCTAAAAATTCGATTTTAAAATCATCTTTGTTATGAATTTCTTTTTCATAAATTGTCTTCCAGTCAAAGTCACCCTTTAAGCGTTTTTTGATTTTAATTCTGTCTACATTTTTTTCAGAGTATCCAACGTTACCAGCATGAGTGTTTCCTTGAAATTTGCCATGAAGGTGAGTATTGTAGTCCCATTCGTCAGGAATTTGCCAATCAAACTGAATTAAAATATTTCGTGTAGCATACAATTCATCAATAATCATATTGGTAAATTTTAATACTTTAATCAGTTCTTCACTAGCTGTCGCATTTGATGCAGCCATTGTGTTTCCTGCTAAAGTAGTACCTAAAAACATTAACTGACCTCACCTCCATGTGTTAAATTAATTGCTTCAATATGGAACAGCCCGTCACTTCTTGAAACACATACACCAAGTTTATCTGTATCAACAGGAACTTGAATTTTATTACTATAGAAAACAGAGGTTACTCCATAGCTTACAATTTTTAATTCAAAACAGGCAGCTACTTGTGTTGTACCCATTTTACCTTTTCTCATGGTAATTTCGGCAGCAAAACCTTCTTGTTTGGAACCATAAATTTGAATTAATGGTTTATTGATTGCAGGTGATCTAAACATAGTAACAAGTGAAAAATTACCGCTAAACATAAACCCATTGTCATAAATAAGTACGTTATCCCTTAAATCAAGTTCTTCATTGCCAATATAAATACCAGGCGGTTTTTCTAATTCACCTTCAGCAGCAGAAATATTACTTCTTACTTGAACAGCTCCAATTTTAGGCATGTTTGTTAATTCAAGCATAGAGAATACACCTCTAAGCTCGTAAGTAACAGATACATGAATATATCCAGTATCCAATGACATACCATTTACAGTACGACCAACAGCACGAATAGCATATTCGTTCTTGTTGGTAAATCCTGAAAAATTATAGCTTAAATCAGAATTATTATATTGAAGACCAGAACTTGAAAGTAATGTATGTTCTCTTGTATACACAGAAATATTCCAAGCATCTAACAATTCTCCATTTTCTTGAGAATATTTCAATTCAAATTTAAAGGAAGATGATTCAATTTTTCCTCCGTGTTGAATATTTGAAAGGGTAAAGACGGGAGTTTTTAAGCATAAAAATACTTTGCCGATTGACTGCAAATCAGATTCTTTGTTTTCTCTGTCAAATACCGTAATATAAGCATTGTATTTTTTACCATTTTGTAAAGTTGCCTTTGAAAGATCAAGAGGATGTTCTTGCTTAAATGTTTCTATGGTATGATCATAAACTACCGTATTTGATTCATTTTCTCTAAGAATACAACGGTTTTTAAAAAACTGATTACCATTCCATGAAAATTTAATTGTTGTTCCAATACTCGCATCAAACGGTGATATATCATAAATTATTGCTTGCATATATCATCCTCCGTAGATTACCATTTAAATTGTAATTGAAAATTGATTGTAGGTTTTTGGGAAACACAGTATACATATACATATCCATTATATGTGTCAATATAAGTGACACATGAAGCGGCTTTTTTATGAGCCTTTTCTATTGCTGATGAAATAGTTGTGTTTGTATCAAAATATAAACCAACAATAGGTACATCAGAATTTGTAATACCTGATATAGAAATATACTGACTGTAGGGTGTATACGAACTCCAACTATTTGTATACAATGTTACAATTGCAGAATGTCCAGTTGATTGAGAGGTATCAATATCAATTGTTTTTGATGTACTTCCATCATATACATAAGAAGATGTGCTACCATTATTGTTCGTATAATTTATTGTCAAAGAATATGGGTTTTTCATAGAAGTAGGAGTACCAGTTAATGCACTGTACGCATGACTATGCCCTGTATTTGATTTATTTGACAACGCATTATACACAGCTTTATTTTGAACAGCATTTGTAGAATAATAATCCAATGCACTATCAACAATTGTGTAATTTGCATTTTCAGCAATACTATCTAATTTCTTTTTATCATTGTATGACATAAAGCCATTTAAACTCTGTGTGGCATTACTATGGGAATGGCTTGAATAGGCTGCGCCGATTGTTTCAGGATTGATATTGGCAGATTTGTTAGAACTACCATCATAAATCAGATTACTTCCATTAATATTTAATGTAAGTGTATATGGATTTTTCATGCTTGTCGGCGTGTTATATATTTCGGAATAATAGTGACTATGAGAAGAGTTTGCGGCTCCAATATCATAGGGGGTAGGTTTGTGTTTCGTTGTATACACAGAACCCCATTCACTCCAAGTAGTGCCTGTTCTTTGGCGAAAATAAATTCGTTCAGAAGTATTGTTCCCACTTACTAGCTTTTGGGCAATATTATTATAATCTGTTTTATATACTTCTAAAGCAAATGCATCTACGCCTGATGGAAGATTAGTACATTGATTACCTGATTCTCCATAATAAAAACCGAGTTGCACTAAATAATTAAGATTTTGATTGAATAAAGAACTTGGATTTATAGATTGTGCTGGAACATTAATATTATTTGTTCCATCAAAACTTACACCATTAATTGTACGTGGAGTTTGCAATTTAACTGCACTATTGGCAGCACCACCCGCAGAATTTGAACCTGCATAAAGATGTGTATGATTAAATGGAGCAAAAATTTGCCTTAACCTTGACAAAAATCTTCCAAGCATGGTCACACTTATATAATTTTTATCTTGTGCCATAAAAACCTCCAAAACATTTCATATAAAATAAAGGGAACAATAGTAATATGATAAATTACCTATATTCCCTTTATTTATAATTTAGTTTAATCAAACAGTGCGTCAATCTCTGCGGTTGAACACTCTGTAAGAACCTGATCTTGTAAAGTAGTTACTTGCCCTTGTAATGTAGCAATATCATTTTTGTTAGTAGCTACCTGACCATTTTGTAAAGCGGCAACAGCACCGGCTTTTTCATAGGCGGTAGAAGCAGTATATGCAGCACTTCCAAGTCCATTAACCTGTACATTGGTTCCCTTTACCGAAATAGCACCATTTGCAGTACCAGATGCAATATCAGCATCCTGTAATGCTGTATCGGCTTTTGCACCTTGAGCAGCCGTAGCATATTTAGAACCTAATCCATCAGCATATGCCTTGGCATCAGCCAGAGCCTTGTTTGCCTTTGTGGTTGCATCACTAGCAGCCGTACTAATAGCTGAACTTTTTGCAGTATCAACATAACTCTTGGTTGCGTAGTTTGTTAAATCTACAGCACTATCACCGATTTTCTCAAATTTCTTCGTTTGAGAACCACTCTGACCAGTTACAACAAGAAAATATTCGTCATATGTATTATTTCCTGAAGCACCAGATTTCGGAACCATATAAATAGTGTGCTGATCAGCAGAATCAACAGCCGGAAGCTGTGTTACAATGGTACGTTTTAAATGACCTGCGTTTGCAACGGCTTTATTAATTTCGGTTGTGGTCTGTGTTTTCGTGAAAGCATCCGTAATACCATACCCTGCGAGAGTAGTAGACTTGTCTGCCTTGCCAGTTTTTAAATTAGCAATGTCAGTCTGGTTTGTTTTTACCTGTCCATTAGCTAATGCATTTACTTTTGTTTGTGCTGTACCAGCAGCATCATAGTTGGGAGCTAAACTGTCCGCATAAGATTTTGCACCCTGAAGAGTAGTAGCATCTTTTTGGTCTACTAATTGCTTTAATTTTGTATCATATTCGCCAAGTCGTGTGAGACTGACATATTTTTTATCTTGTGCCATATGTATTCCTTTCAAAAAATGTATTTAAATTTTTTTTACCTATTTAAAAAGTGCCAATATATCATCGGCACTTGCTTCATCTACACTGTCTGCTATAGTAATATATTTGGATGTTTCACTATCCCATACTGAAATATTACGTTCTGATTTATTTACATACAAGGTTTTTTCATCACCTATTTGGGGTTTGGTTGTGTTAAAATTAATCAGTTCATGAGGAGGAGAAGTGATTTGAATCCAAGAATTTTTATAAGTCCAAAGAATAGCCGTACCAATTACAAAGTAAAAAATTCCGTTAATAGGAGCAAGCAACCCCAACCGATCCTCGTCAGTTTGTAATTCAACAATTTGATTGTAAAATACTCGTTTTCCATCAAAGTCGAGGGCAATCCGATGTAAATCTTGAATAAATATCAGTTGCCCGTCTTTGATAGTGAGGTCAGATATACGACTACCCGATGTTGCTACGGCAGACAGGATTGGTCCGTTTGCTGCCATAATCCCTCCAATTTAATTTATTTGATTCAATTAGAATTCAGTTACTTGCAATTGAGACTCGGTGTATGCTTTTGATGCATTAATTGCTTCCTGTTTTGCTTTAGCGATTGCTTCAGCACTAGCCGTTCCACCACTTCCAACAGCAGTATCAACATAAGTTTTAATATCAGTATCTTCAGGGATAGAACCAACTCTTACAGCAAGTTTTTCAGTAATAGCTAAATTGTATGCAGTTTCGATTTCGCCCTTTGCGGTGTTAATCTTACTATCAACAGTGGCAGCATCAACCTTCGTATTAACATTATCTGTAATAGTTTTTAACTTAGCGTCAATTTCAGCTTCAGTGTAGGCATCAGTAATACCATAACCTGCCAGAGTTGTAGCTTTATTTGCTTTTTTATCTACCTCAACTTTTAATGCATCAACCTTGCCCTGAGCAGTGATGGCTGCATCAGCAAGTAATTGAGTTTGGTTTTTGTTGTAGGTATCTAAAATAGCTTTGTTTGCATGAGTATGGGCTTTTGAAATAGTATCATTCAAAGAAGAGATATTTACTCCAGAACCCTTGATAACCTTACCAGTAGCAGCATTAAATACTACGATTTCTCCAACAGTGGAAGTAGTAGCGGTAGAAGTTACAGCACCATCTATATTAGCCTGAACAACCATAAAGTCAGAATTGTTGGTCTGAGTATTAAAATCTTTAATACAAATAATCAGATCTCCAACTTCGCACTTCTGACCTGCATATGTACCTGCAAGTGCCACACGCCATGTCTGTCCTGCCTTATATCCGTCAACAGGAAGCGGGTGATCTCCGTCAATTACACCAGGGGCAGAAGATACGAGATTAGAAATTAAACTATCAACATAGGATTTAACAGCAACCTCATCACTACCAACCATAACTTTACCAGTAAATACCGGATTGTTAATAGGAGCTTTTTTATTAATTTCTCCTTCAAGTTGTGTTACCTTAGTTGTTAATTGGTCCACTTGTGTAGATACTTCTTTAAATACTACCTTCCAAGCAGAACCAGTCCAAATCTGACCAGTTGTACCAACAATATAAATAACACCTTGCTGCTGGCCAGAACTAGGTAACTGTTCAACAACCTGAACATACTGTTTCAGATCAGACTGAGATACAGCTCCAACTTCCTCTAAGGTGTATCCACCACCAGACGGTTGTAATGTATAGGTTTTATATTTGCCATTTACAAGAGCCTTAATTGTTTGACCGGCATACGCATTAGCTTCATTAATATAACTTTGTGCTTCGGCAAGAGAATCCCATACCTCTGTAGAATCAATAGGCATTGACTCAGTTCTTGCTAATGCTTTCATTTGCACGATCAGTTTTGTAGAATCGTATTGCGGCATAATAACTCCTTTCGTATATTTAATTTTCATATTACAATTTTCATTATTTGATACAACAGTTGTATCATTGTGTGTGACAATAGATTTATAAGCGGCAATTTCTTCTGGGGTGAGGTCACGTTCGATGGAGGTGACAAGTTGGTATAAAAAGTATGGTTGTTCTACTCCTATTATTCGTTTTGCTTCTTCCAAGCTAGTAAAACGCTTATCTACAACTATAATTCCTTTGTTATCTGGAGCATAGAAATGCCCATTTTCATCACTCCATCCGCCACCAATATACCTGTCGCTCATAAGATTATTAACTTTTTTTGCATCTATTTTGCTAACACCGATATATCCATTGCCATTACTATGAAAGCCATGTGAAATCTCGGTATCACCGTTTAATTTAATATCTTTCACCCTCTGCACATACTTCCCACGCCCCAAGTCCACATCGTCGCAAACCCACTGCTGACCGTTTTGGTCAGTGTAGTTGCCGTCCTTGCTGACTGGCACACCGGGGAGACCGTTGGGAGTGGCGAGGGTGAGGGATTGAGGGACATGATATGGTTCGTAGGGTAATACAGATGTACCCTCAGCAAACATGATATTCTGTAGCAATTCCGTAAATGCAATTTTCAGATTAGCCTCATTAAAATCACCCATATATAAATTGATATAAAACGGCTTATCAGATGTGGTAAACGTATGATAAGTTTTTCTTAAATCAATGCTTGAATTTGAATTTCCAAAGAGCACATTTGAAGATGCGGCACCTTCAATTTCTCCAAGATAAAATGCAAAATAGCTATCATATTTTGACTTGTAACCTTTATACATATTATTCTGATTTACACTAAGGGTATATGTCGTGTTTGGTTTCAAGTTTAAATCAAAATGTTTATATACGTTTGTTCCTAACCAATGATCCAAACTCATAGCGGCTTCATTATCCCACAGATTCCTCCCCGTCACCTCCACATTAATAGAGCCATTTTTGCCTTTGTTAATGATTTCAGCAGGAATTTCAATAGACGGTGATGTTTTGCCACCAGTATAAGGTTCAAATGGTTTTATAACTGTACCCTCGTTTAACATGACACTATTTTTTAAAATTTCAATATCATTGTCAGTCATTTCGGTTGAATCTTTTTTAGAAAATGATATTGATGCAGACACAGCATTATCTGGTACTACAGACGAACCAAACAACAAGGATGAAATTCTCAATCCATCTGCATTAAATACATGAGTATTGGCTATAGAATATGTTGAATTAATTCCAGAAATAGTATAGTTCTTACCAGGTTCAACCTTAATGTTTTGTATCCTAGCTCTATTCTTTGTATCAAACGGACCACCTTGAGTGCCACTTAAACCACCAATTTCAATTTTACTGCCATCTAACAACTGTGAACCTGTTAATTTATTTTGATAACTTCCCCATAAATATGTAGCTCATTTATTATGGGGGGGGGGTAAAGCGGTTGTTTCGTTTTGGATTAAGATTGGATTACCGCTTGCCTCGAAATCTTGATATTGAAACATTTTTAAATCCTCCAATCTTAGTGTTTCAATTAAATAGTTACATTCAGTGTCATAGTAGCCTTTGCAGGAGTAGACAGTTGCAGAACATAAGCCTTATATCCAACAAGTCCATTAGAACCACCTCTTGCATCAGCAACCTGAACAGTAGATTTTACAAAATTTGCTGCTAAGTTCGGGTCATTACCCTCTACATAATGTACCTTATTCAGATCTCTTAAAGTATCCTTGTAGGCAATAACAACATACTGCTGACCAACAGCTACATTAATTGTAAATGACATACCGGCAGTCGGATTCAGTCTCTTATTGGTTAAAGCACGAATTGCATCAGATGTTAAAGACGGAGCATTACCAACTCCCGTTCCATAAAACAGATTTCTCTGTCCAGTAATTGTATACGGGCTAGAAGTAATTGTACCTGCGGTAATATGTCCGTTCGGAGACTGGTTTCCAAGGTTATCAGTCTTAATTGCACCTTCAGCATAAGCAGCTTCAGCAGTAAATGATAAAGTATTATCACCAACTACAACCGCGCTACCAGTATAATCATGAGTAGCAGTAGCACCAGTACTTACTTCCTCTGTCCCTTTTTTAATTTTGATAGAAGTTAAGTTACCTGCATCGTTCTTTGTGAAAGCAGCTCTCAGTTTCGGTGTTACAGAAGTACCTGCTTCAACAGCACCGGCAGCCTGTCCACCATTGTTTGTTAAAGTAATTTTGGGGGCAGTATAAGTAGCAGGAATTGCTTTTTGAACAAGCATTTTAATAACTTCGTCCAAAGATTTGCCAACAGGAATAGTCTGACCATTTGCAATACCAAGACCAGTTACACCATTAACTTTAATTGCTTCTTTGGTTCTGGCTTTTGCATACATAGGTGTATTGTCAGGTTTGATAAAAGCAACTTCTTCTGTATCAGATGTAAATACTACATCACCTGCATCAATGGTTTCGTTTGTAATTGCTTCTTGAAGACTTGTGCTTTTACCATAACCAATTTTGTATTTCATTGACATACAAAGTTCCTCCTTTGATTAAAATTAATATAAAAAAAGAATCTACTCAAATAAGCAGATTCTAATTTTTCATAAATGAATTAGAATAAAATTGTTTTTATATTTTCTGAAGAGACATTTACATCTCCAGAACTTAAAGGATTATTAGTCAAATTTGATTTCTTATAACTTATATTATATTTATTGTTAGTATCTAACATTTGAGTCATACGATAAGTTGCTTTGGGATCAAATTCAACAACATCATTGCTTGCCTGACCAGAAGCAACTTCATGTTTGCTACCAATTTTCTTACCATTAGCAAGTAATTGCAATACGTTATTTTCATAAGAAATATCATCTGCTTTTTCTTCCATGTACGAATTCTGCAAATCTTCTAAATGTTGCTGTCTTGCCAGTAAATATAATAAACGCTGGTCAAGAGCAGACAATGCATCATCAGGAATAAAGTCACTCCATGCAGCAATAGGAGTAATTTTTAATTCGCCAGGAGATGTTTTTCTTACTCTCTGAATTACTGCGCCGTCTTCATCCATTTCAATATATGTAAAAGTTAATTGAATTTCTACAGTACCAGGCTCACTTGTTAATTCAGTATCCAGTGGTAAAATGTACTCAATACAATTCTCATACAAATCTTTTGAACGTGTTAATAATTCAGATTTATACTGTTTGCTAACTGGCTTAAAATACTCCATCATGACAGTGTATTTTGACATATCTTGTCCTTTATATAAAGGTGCTGTCAAAAAATGAAGATTATCAACCAGTTTACTACGTTGCATAATCCTTTCTCTTACATGGGCATTTAATTCATTATCTTCTGTAATAAAGATTGTGTACAAAATCAATCCCCCCCTGTAATATATTGAAACTCTTCAAATGTAATTTTTTGTTCGTTTAAAAATCGTACCAAAACAGAGTTGTCAATTTGCTTTTGCAAATATAATCTCTTTAAACTTTCTACAAATACCGTCATAATTTGCCCTCTCTAATCAACTGCAATGTATAAGCATCAATAATTTCTTCCGGTGTTTTACAATTCATCAGTTTTAATTGATTGTATTCGATGGAATCAATTTCCTCTAACGTGACTGTTTCGTAACAGGAAGGTGCTTTATATAATGTTGCAACGTGCCAAATATAATTTCCGTCAGAAGAAATAATGGCTTCAGCTTCATTTTCGGCACACGCAAGCATTACATCATGTTTTTGCTGATGCTTTACAAAGGTAAGATGGTCGAGTACATCTATGACTTTTCCGTTTTTGATAACTTTATAGTACATAGTCCCTCCATAATTTTCTATAACATTAGGTTACTGCGTACAGCAAGATAACCTATATACAGTAACCTAAATAACGTTATCTTTTATTTAAAAGCACAACATAATACGAATACCACTTGCATCATATCCGTAATAATAACCTTGTAATGCACCGTCTTCCTCTACTCTGTAGAAATAGCTTGCATACTCTACATTAGGAGATCTTAACCAATAAGAGCTGGCTGTGCCGTCTTCACCCTTACAAACTCTGGATTGATTTGTCGTTAAGTATTCAATTGCAGTACCTTCGTAAATATAAGGTTCAGTCATAATAGACGGATTAACTTCTGATACAGAAGGAATAAAGACATAACAACCAGAACTTGAAAGTTCCTGAGACATATCACCAATAGAAGAGTATACTTGAACTTTTTTCATAAGTTGCTGCCATTGCATAGGAATAGAGTTATACAGTCTTGTGTTTAAGAATGTATTTAAAGAAGAAGCAGCCCAACCACCAGTATTTGAAGATGAGATACCAAGTCTCAATTTTCTTGATAATAACTGTGACGCCAGGAATGAGATAGAACAACGTCTTGACTGATTATCCTGAAGGTAATACTTTTTGAATCCACACACTTCTAATTTGATTGTTTCATGTGTCCATGAAGCAAGTTTTCTACAAGCGTCATCACCAAGGTCAAAGAACCATACCTTAGACCAGTAAATAGTACCAAGTCCATAATTCTCATAAGCTCCGTCATCAGCCTTTGCACATCCAAATACCAATGTTGAATCAGCTAAGGTTTCACGTGTTTTTGTCAACTCAACATACGCGACAGCATCACCATCAAGGTTAGAAGAGTAAACGTGAATACCAGTTTCACCTTTCTTGTGCCGTAATACAACAACTTCTCTTGAATCTAATTTTGCCGGAGATGTTGAAGAAGTTCCCCATGACAAAGTGATTCCATTGTTATACCATAATTTAAAGCCGTTAATACCATTTGCCTGATAACATTGTGCTAATACATTTCCAAATGATGAGTTAGGCGCGAATTTGAAATCAATGACAAGAACAAAATCCTTATCTACATCAAAAAGTTTTACACCTGTATCAACCTTATTATTTCCGATAAATTCAGTTTTTTCAGAAATTAATAAATGTTCCTCTATATCACTATAACTATAATCATGGCCCAAATCAAATGACAAACTATCCTTTAATGACAGATGCTCACTTTCAAGTCCAAGTTGAGTCATAGTATAAATTTCAACAGGTTTTAATTCACTAAGTTCTTTACCATCAAAATATCCAATATTATATTCGCACACATCATAGACAGCATTGATGTCTTTATCTCCATCAATTAATCCACTCTTATCCCATCCTTTAAACAGATAATATTTATATGCACTTTCTTCAGCGGTATAAGTTGGTACTTCGCCGGTATAAAAAATAGAAGAACCATATGGACCAGTTCCTTCTTGCACAACAACACCCTTATTTAAGTAGCGAACCGTATAATTTCTTACAGATTCAGAATACAAGGCTGTGATTGTCATATCTTGAAAAACAGGAACAAGTTCGGAATCCCATGCTTTAAAAGTAAAATCGGTACTAACCGTACTTTCTTTTGTAGGCGTTGGAATTGGATTTTCTTCTCTTGTCAGCGGGTCAACGGCTCTTTCACCTTTATCTACATATTGTACATCCAACACAGTCTTATCATAGTTCTGGAATGTTACGGTATACTGTGTAATCAGTGTATTGTATGTAATTTCAAGATCGGGCCAAGCAGTACGGTATTCTGCCAGTTTCTTTTCTCTCATAACAGGTACATGAACTTTTCCAGTAAGCACAGATTGGTCTGTGTTATATCCATTTTTATCAATACCTGACATCTTGTATAAGCGGTCAAGCAAATTAGTATCTTCTAATTGCCAATCAATACCAATAATTCTGACACGATTAACTTTAGGAGATTTATTTAAAATATCCTTACAGTCAATAACATCACAATTTTCCATTACGATTGTACTGATATAATCATAACCGTCAATTGTTAAGTTTGTCAGGTACATTAAATTCCGCATATTAATAGATGTTAAACCTGCCGGTAAGAGAGCAGTATGGATATTACCACCATTTGCAAACAAAATACCTGTTAAACCAGAGCCAGTAGCATATAACTCTAATAGGTTTTCACATAAGGATAAATCCAAAGTTTGCTTTAAATTTGGTGTATTACGAATATCCAATTTTTCAAGTAACAAATTTCGTCCCATGCCAAGAGTAGTTAAGAACTCATTTGAATAACCTTCTGTTGTGTTACCAATAATTAACTCTTTTAATTTTTCAGCCTTACTAAAATCATTATCATGAATATAACAAGCAGATACATCACCCATAGATTGAATACGAGATGCACAATAAACTAATACTGCGGTATCATCCATAGTTTCAAACGGGCAATCAATATCATAAGACTGACCTGCTTTAGCACGAATTTGCTGACGGTTTGTTGCACCAAACATAACAGATAAATACATATCAGAATATGGTGTTAAGTGAAGCGTATAATCAGGTTTAACAATAGCATCTCTTGGTGTGTTACATCGGAACATAATCTGATCGGCTGTAGCAGTAGCACCAAAATATTTTGTAGCCATATATTTTTCTTGGTCACGTTCAAACTGCCGTCTATGATATTTTTTACGTCCATTCATCATTGTTTCCAAGAATCGGGTAGTACCGGCACGATACGTTCTTTCGTATTTTCGTTCATAGTCCAAACGCCATAATTCTTCTGGAAAATCAGACTGGGCTTTATCAAATTCATTGATTAAATTTGATGCACTCCAACAGTTTTCACTTTCTCTGTTCAAGAACATATTTTGCAATTGTGAACGCATTAGCCTCCTAATTCTCTGGAAGAATAAGGATTCAGCAGCATTAAAAATATAACCTGATGACGGCACACCGTCAGTATGATAGTCAATATCTTCCTTGCCATATGGCATCGTCAATTCACCAGAGTTATTAATACCTAACGCACTATCATTGTCATAATCCCAGAATTCAAAACGATATTTTCCATCTTCACATTTACAATAATGATAAAATGTATTTTTTGCACGGTTATCAATCATTGTATATCTTTCTGTAAACAGATAAAAATATAACGCAGAATCAAGCACAAAATAGTCACCTAATTTTGCCACAAAATCTTCATCAGTAGATTGTGCTACAAATTTGTAAAATGTTTTCCAGATTTCAATATTAGCTTGTTCTTGTTCAGGAGTAATACCATCCATTTCATAACGCCAACCATAAGTACCTTCTTCATCAAATTGGTCAGCTTCCAAAGCAGCTAACGCTTCAGGAGTATTGGCAAACGTAGAGTTTGGAAGAGTATTATCCATAATTTCAACTACAAATTCTTTTGGATCACTTGTATCTACAACACGGGTATAATCGGTCTTTTTCGAATCACCTACATTACCAAGAGCATAGAAGTGCCATTCAGTATCTTGGAACTCCCTGTGTGTTGATAAATCAGGATCATTTTCTTTTAAGAAAACAACACAGTTGTAAAACTCCATTGTATTCTTAACATTCGGGTTATTTTTTTGTGCCAAACTAATATAAGGTAAGAAGTCGTTATAACGCTTTTGCAGCAAAGCATTATTTTCATTCTCAGAAGAAGCGATATTTACTTTGATGTTCAAATAGTTTGTAGGTACAGAAGTTCTACGCAATGTAATTTTCCCAGTACCGTCAGTTGTTTGGCTGCCATCACCCATAGTTAAAATTGTTTTATAATTTTCATCAAATGGGATACGTTTATTTTTATATTTACCATCAAAGCACATCAGTAAATCCATATTTCTTCCTGAGAATCCATATTCATTACTTGTTGTTCCTTGACCGCTATGATAACAGTTTGTAGCTTTCCAGTTATCAAGAACAGGATCACCACCAGTATGGATACATTCAATCGCTGTATCTTTTACAAAGTCTTTTTTATCATTTGTAAAATGTGGACATTCCAATTTAATAACTTTCAGACTAGGGCAAGCCTTTGCTACACTTTCTGGGGTAAGCAAATTATTTTCATCATAGATTTGATTTCTTCTATATCTATTGATCATTTCTGTTGCAGTTCTGGCATCTGCAATAAAGTTAGTTAAAATAGCATTGGTAGTTAAGCTCTGATTGTATGCTTTCATACGATAGATGTATACATCACAATCAGGCGAGCCAATAGAAATTGGAACTGGTTCAGGCTGCGTAAAGCTATGATCACTTGTATAAGTCATCGGTCTTGAAGGAGTTCCATCTTCATAGGTCATGACAATAGGAATGTCAGTATCTTTGAAAATATTAAAGTCAAATTCAATAATATCTTCCTCTGAATATGGGAAATATAAAGATTTTGCACTGGAACGAATATATACTTCATGCACATTCATTTGTAATCCAATTTGAGCAGTTGTACCAGAGTGACAGGAAAGAAAAGTTGCATCACTTTTTCTTACATTTGTTGTTTTAAAAATTATTTTAAATTCCTTACCATTTTTTCTTGCATCATCAGAGAATAAATTGTAAGAAATAGTAGCAGTAGTACCTGCTTTAATACAGAAATATTGATCACCATCATCATCTAACTGATAACCGCCATTAACCCAGTCGAAGTTTTCTGATACAGTCATGTTTACATCTTTATCAGACCACAAACGATTTGCATCACTGTTAGAACGTCCGACAGGATTAAAATCAAACGCTAAACCGGCAGTAACAGGTGCAATATCAATATCAAGTTTTTCTACAGTGGCTATTAATGTTTTTACTGTGTCACGACATTTAATTTTTAATGTAAATTGACCAACCTCTGTAGGCTTGTATTGCCAAATATTTGTGTTCGTATCAAGTACCAAAGTAGATATAACTTTGTCATCAATACTGAGTTCTACAGTTGGTGTTTCTGTTTTTGGATCAAATACGGTATAAGATATGTTAATAGTGTCATATTGCTGTACAGTAAATTTTGTCTGAGTACATCCAATAACAGGAATATCACTGTTTGCATCATACCAAATAATATCCTTTACTATATGATTTGACTCAATGATACTACCGTTTAATTCTGCGGTAATATAAGCATCAAGTAAATGGGAACCATGAGTTTGAGCGGGCAAAGAATATGCCATAGGAATACCGGAAGAAGTAGTAGTAACCTTTGGTAATTCAGAACCATCTAATTTAAAATGTACATCTTTTGAAATAGCACCATACGGGATATAATCAAAAGATACTTCTCCAATATTATATGTAAGTTTGTCATTAAATGATGATTTAAGTCTGACATCAATTTTCTGAACTGTCCAACTCTTAGTAACCAGAGAACCAGCATCATCTGTAATAGACAATATCAATTTCTGTGTACCAATAGATATATATTCTGTGGCATCAAATGTATTTTCTCCATTTAAAGCTGTGCCAGTTGCAATTATGGTTTTACCAATTTTCCAAGTATATGTACCATCTAATACAGGATCTCCAGAAGAGTCTGTACCTGAAAAGAGATATCTAATTTCAACTTTATCATTTGTTGTTACAACTAAAGGCGATTTTGTTACATACTCAATTTTAAGTACACTACTGGTTCCACCGCTGCCGCCGCCACCAATAATTTTAAACTGACTTTTTGGTGTACGAACTTCACCTTCAACACCTTCATTCTCAATTTCCCACAATGTATATAAAAATTCTTCATCATAAGTTGATTCGTATGTTTTTCTTGGTGATTTATCAATGGTGTTTACGGTATTCTCTAAATCAGTGATTTTTCCGCTTAAAGTAGTAATATTTGATTTGTTCGTATTAGCTGTCTGCTGAACAGCATTAACAGTAGAAGTTAATGTCCCAACTTCAGAAACAGAAGCTTTTGTATTTAATAACGCATCAGTAGCTTCCTTGTTGTAATAATCTGTTTTTAATGTTTCAGGTAAATTTCCAATAGACTCTTTCAGAGGATTAACTTCATTGGCAATTTTTTGATCAACTTTTGCATCGTAAGCAGAAACCCATTGTGCTGTCGGATCTGTTCTTAATGTGATTCGTTTAATCGGAACTGTATCATTGAAGAAAGCCAATTCGTTTGTATCAGGATTATACTCAACTTTAAATTTTGCTAATCCATCAATACTATTAATTTTGTCGTAAACATCTTGAAGTTCTTGCGAAAGATCAATGTTTTGTATTAATTGATCAACTTCATTTTTATTATAAAATGAACTCAGTGTATTATTTACCTGAGTCATTACTTCCTGTTTTACATTATCCGCAGCACTATCAACCTCACTTTGCGCTCTGTTTGCGGCTGCTTCGGCACGACTGGCAGCATCACTTGCACTTTGGACATGGACTTGAGCCTGACTTACATAATTGGCAGCTTCCGTAATTTTGGAATTCATAGTATTGATAAAGCCTTGATACCAGTCTGCATCAGGTTTAATAATACCATTACCAGAAAGAGATGCTATAATATTCAGTTTTCCATTTGGTTTTGAAATCCAACAATAATTCTCACCAAATTCGTTTGAACCAATAACACGAATTTCAAATAAAACTTCACCTGCTAAATAGGTAACTCCTTGATCCACAAGCCAAGCAAATCTAATTTTATTTGAAGTGTATTGGATATTGACTGCATTATCATAATCTTCATCTTTGTTTTCATTGATATAATGAATTTGTATTAATTTTCCAACTAAATCAATACCATCATAATATCTATCCATCTCAAAAGGAATGAACTGGCTGTTTTCCTCTTGAGATATATTAACTTGTGTATCATTTAAATTAATGCTTTTATACTCATCAATTAAAGATACTTTATCATCTCTGTATTGGTTATACCATTTACAGTTATCACTTCTTGTCCAAACTTCCTCTTCTAAAACAGGTGAAGCATCATTAGCTGAAATTTTTGTTTCAGATATTGCTTCTTGTTCTGCACGAAACAGGGCAGTAGTATTTTCTTCTTGTTTAGAAGATAATGACTTTTTGGAATCTGAAAAAGATAAAGCCATTATTTTTACTCCTTTCGTCATAATTATCTATTTTGACACAAGAGTAATTTTGACCTTAACTCTTGTTGTGTTCGTTTTGATTTATAAAATAAATAAGTCGTTCCAATTGTTCTGAGGTGCACACACTCTTACAATGTCACCAACATTACAATCACGACTTGAAGTAACAGTATAAATTCTGTTTTGATAATTAACTTCATATTTTACAGAAGATATTTTTTTTGAAATTATAGCTTTGAATGTGCGATCATATTTTGCGTATTTCAATTCATTCTGTACCATTGATTTTATTGCTTGCGCTAATTTTTGTAACACCTCAGTGTAAACAATTTTATCTTGCATATTCTTTTTATTTCTCCATCAAAAATAGGTAGGCATACAATTTTGTACACCTACCTACATATTTAGTTATTACCTTTTACTCATTTCCTGAATAGCAATACCAGGGAATTCATTTTTCAATGCTTTAGCAAGCCCGTCAGGATTTTGCACTTCATGCAAATGAATATCACCCATTGTTACTGAAATATTTTTACTTGGAGTGCTATTTTGCATTGTGATTGATGGTCTATTCCAGTCTGGCTTTGGAATATCAAGAGATTGATAAAAATTCGTTAGACCAGCAGTAGATGGAATTCCATAAGATTGTAATAATCCTTCTAAGCCAACTTTCGTATATCTTTGACCGTTTTTGACAACAGTATCTTGCTGTTCCTTATTTAATACAACTTCTCCCGTATGTGCAATAATTGGCTGCTCATCAGGTTTTAAATCTGCGGTAGCCATAGCATGTAATGCTTTTTGCTTTTCAGACATCGTAGAAGTAGCAATAGGGCCTTTTTCAATACCTTTAGCATAACGATGTTTAGAACGTTCTCTGTCCCAAGATGGATCGTTTCCATTGTTTGTGCCAGGACCATAATCTGAAGGGTCATAATGGTTTCCATTACCGTCACCAGCATCAATTACACCATTTGAAATATCTCCGTAGTCCTCATCGTCTTCATCATCATCTTCAATTCTGTTACGGTATCCATCTAAAGCATCAATTAAGTCATCAAATCCATCTTCTAAAATATCACGAATGTCTGATAAATTATCATCAAGATTATCACCCACATCATCAATGAGAGAGCGAATGTCAGAAATGTCTTCCGTTAATTCTCCAAATGATTGCATATTTTCGGCAATACTATTTGAATTTTCTTCGTAAACTTTCATCGACTCAATCATTTCTGTCGCAGCGTTATTTAATTGAGTTTGAGTTGCGTTTAAAATTTCATTTGTGGTAGCACCTGTATTATTTGCACTGGCAAGGTAATTCAAAATATTTTTGATATTTTCACCAGCAGTTAATTCAGATGTAATTCCGTTCAGAACATTTTTAATGCCAGTCATGGCTTGTTCTTGGGTTATTGTTCCGTTACGGTACGCTGTTAAGTATGTATTAACAAGGTTTTTTATATTCTCAGCAGTTTCGATTTGGTCTTCGTATTTGTTAAGAGATTCAGAATTCTGTTCGAATTGCTGTTTAAAATACTCATACAGTTCTTCATCTGTGCTGTTTAATATTTTATCTTCCCAACCCTTACCTAACCACTGTTCTACAAGCTGCTTATTTGAGTTATATTCAGTATCACTTGGGATTTTATTCCACTTATCGGCAATCTTATCCAACTTTTCATAAAGTTCATCGTATTTCTTGCCGATAGATTCTAAATCATCCTCAAGTTTTTCAACCTGAAGTTCTAAGTCATGCTTCTTTATGTTATAATCAGCATCTTGAACGGCTTCTTGAGCATCCCTGATTGCATCCTGATCAGCTTCGTAAACTAACTCACCATCTCGAATTACCTGTATTTTCTTCTGAGTCTGAGCATTATGTAAATCATATAATGCCTGTTCTTTCTGAAGTTGTAAATCACGTTCTTCGTTTTGCTTTTCAAGAAGTTCTAGCTGCTCATTTAAACTGTCAAGCTGTTTTTGTATAACATCTTCCTCAGCCTTTTGCTGTTCCTCATACATTTCACGTTGCCGGTCAAGCATTTCTGTGATTGTAGAGACGACATTTTGCTGTTCATCAACAACAGATTGCAATGCATCTTTCATTAATTTTAAATTATCAATAACAGATGACATTTTATCAAGAGGAAGTTGCAGTATAGATTGGTTCCATTTATTTTGATTTGTTACAATACCAGCAATAGAAGAGTTGATGTCCTGTAATTTATTGTACATTTCCATGTACTTATCACTACCAACCTCATACTCGTCCATTACATCACGAACTGCATCAGCTTGTTCTCTTAACTGAGCAATTGTCTGATGACCATTATTAATTAAAACTTGATAATAGTCTGCATTTAAAGTTTTGCCAGCAGATTCATAAGCATTACCCCAGCTTTCGATAGCAGAAGTAATGTCATTATACATATCTACAAGCTTTTGCAGATTTTCAACTGGAAGCTGACGCAATGTGTCATTATATTCTTCCTGTTGCAAAATTAAATCTGCAAGAGATTCCTTGGCACTGTTAATATATTCTAAATCTTCGTAATAACCAACTGATCCTTCATCGTATCCACCGCCTTCGTCACCAAGTTCTAACATACGAGCCATTTCAGCTTTCTTAGTAGCAATTTGGCGATCAAGGATAGCCTGTTGATTTTTCAGATTTAAAATAAGATGTTCGTAAGTAGAAGCATTTAATATTTGACCAGAAGCATTTAAATAGTCTATTTGTTTCTGAATCATATTATTTCTATGCTCAATTTGGGCGGCCTGAGTATCTAAATAACTTAATTCGTTCTCATACAGTTTTCTATTTGTTTCATATAAACGTTGCTTTTTCTCATTGGCATCGTCAACCTGGTCTAAATATTTTTTATATAAATCATATGCCTTTTTAACGGACTCCGATTCTTCGCCAGTAAAGGTTTCGACACCGGCTCCACCTGATTCAATTTTTTTGCGAATTTCTTCAGGTATCTGTTCAGCAGCCTTTTTATAATCTTCAAGATAAGAATTGGCAATATTACGGCTTAATTCAAGAGCCTGTTTGTCTGTTTCAACAAGAGCGGAAAGATAACCAGAACGTCCTTCATTGCCACCATTTTTTATCTCATCAAAGAATGTAGATATATCCATTCCTGCTTTGGATGCAAGTTGCCCTAATATAGCAAAATCATCCATTGAAACAGTCATACTTTCATTCGTAGAATCAATAATAGCTTTTGCCTGTTCAAAATCTTCTTTTGATAAACCAAGATAAGCAAGAGAAGAGGATTCTCCAAGTTGTGCTAAACGTTCACGTTTTCTTTCAAGTAAGTCAATAGTATGCTCGTACCAGTCGATTTCTTCTTCATTTTTAGAATCACTACCTGAACCGCCACCACCTGAAGGATCAGTTGACTTTGGACCAGTGTATTCAGTAATGGTATTTTCTTGCTGAATTTTTTCAATATCTTTTTGATATTTAGATAAGAATTCAGTGGTTTCTTTTACTTTTTTATCTAATTCCTTACCAAAGTTTTCAGCTTTAATAGCATGTGATACACCATTGGCGTCAATATACTCTTTCCAAGTGGCAGAATTACCCCTAAATGTGTAAGTACGAGTAGTAGCATTACTCATCGTATCTAATTCAGATTTTGCTCGATAATAATCTGTCCATGCATTAGTGGCAATTCCTAAAGAATTAATAATACTGGTTAAGGCTGTAATGTCACCAGTAGGATCAATAGCAGCATTAGAAAGTAGTTTTTGAGCAATATATAATTCAAAGGAACGCTTTGCAGTATCAGTCTGTTCAGATTCAGCAGCTAAGGATGCAATTTCGTCATATGTGGCATTGGATAAATCAATAGTAGCGGAAGCAGCTTCGGCATGTTTTTGTGCAAGTTTATCTTCAACAATAACTTGAGCATTTGTTACACCACGAACAGTTAGCATATCAATGGCAAGTTGAGCAGTTTCATCCGTTACACCATCAATAGCATCTGAACTTTCAATCCATTTGTCAAGTAATTTATCAAATGCTGTTTGACATTTTTTTACATCTTTAGGAGATTTTGATACAATTGATATAAAATCTCTATATTCTTCACCTAAGCCAGCAAAAGTTGTTTGAAAATCTTCAGTATCTAATAAAGTATAATCAAACGGTTTGTCATCCTTCATAGATTCCATAACCTTATCTAAAGAATCAAATCCGGTTGACATTTTACTAATAGAAGCAATTACTTCTTGTTCGGCTGATTTAATTACTGTTGTATTAGAAAACGTTTTTTGTATTTCGTCCTGATACAATTCAAGAGCAGCAACGAAATCATCAAAAGAAGCCACACTACCATCAATAAAATCAGCAACATTTGAAAAATTCTTTCTCAGAATACCTTCAGTCAATTGACCAGTTTGTTGTAGTCCTAACAGTTCCTTTTTCTGATCTTCTGTAAGAGTATTATTAATATAGTCAATGACTTGTTTTCCTGCGGTATGCAATACATTATCAATGGCCTGAATTCTTTGAATAGTACCTTCCAGTTGCAAATCATAACCATCTGCATTTTCAAAATCAGTTTTCATTGATTGAAGCTGTTCACGCTCTTTAACTAATTGACCTTCTATTTTTACTAATTTTTCTTCATAGTTATCAAGTGCGTTTATATCACCTGCGTCAATAGCGTTTTGTTTAGCTTCTGCATAATACTCATATTCTGCAATCAGTTTAGCTAACGAATCTGCTTCAGAATTCATTGCCTGTTGAGATGCAGCGTATTGAACTGATTCTGTATTATTTGCTCCCTCTAAATAAGAAGATGCTTTTTGCCGAGATGAAATTTTAGATTGACCTAATTGCTCTTTGTAAGCATCAATTGTATTCCTATCAACCTTTTGACTATATTGATGTGAATACGTGTCATTTGTATATTTTGCAACTTCGTTAGCATCAAGTTTTCTTTGCTTTTCCAAATACCGTTGACGAACCAACAGTTCTTTATTTTGTTCTTTGAGTCGTTCTAAATCTTCTTTTTGAGTAATTGTTAAATCATCAGGGTCGATTGATTTTAAGGTTTCTAACTCACTATTGGTTGTTTCCAGTTCTCTATTAAGTTCTTGAAGCTGATTGTCAGTTTCCTGATAATTTTCTCTAGCTGCTTTAGCGGCGGCACGATGAGCAGCTACAAGACCACCTATGACAGCGGCAGCAACAGCAACCCAAGTCAAAGGATTATGTGCTAATTTAACCAAAACTGGTATTAATCCTTTACCAGTTTTCTTCATTGTAAGTATTAATGCTTCCCAACTATCTTTTAAAGAATCGACTAAATTAACACCTTTTTCCACACTTGATGACATATTAAGACCGCTTCGTAACCCAAATTCTGTCAGCAGTTCTTTATTTAATTTTTTAGATGCTGCTAATTCAGTTAATTTTGCGGCACTTAATTCATATATCTCATCACCCTGTTCATCAATTACAGGGATAAGTCCCATTTTTGTAATAAGATCCTTAACGTCTGCTTCGTGACCAAATGTAGATTGCAAATTTTCCTTTACCTCAGCAGCGGTAAGTTTGTTTGTTTCTTTTAACAAACCTGCATTTGCCATAGCCAACATTTGTTCTGCCAAAGTCAATTTGTTTTTTGTTTTTAAATTTGTTGTAAGTGCTAAAGTTTCTTTAATTTCAGCATCATTGAGTCCTTGTGTGTGTAATAACAAAGCTCTATGGGTTGGTTCAAGGTCATCTAATGCCTTTGCGTATAATTTGATTTTTTCAGTATTAAATGTTTTTTCATCAATACCACCAAGTGCAGAAGACTGTAAAGATGGTAGTGCTTTTACCTTTGCGATTTTTTGAATCGCTTCGATGGCTTTTTCTACCTGTGATCCTGGTGCTTTTTCTAATTCTAACAGTTGATCCTTATTTAATTTAGATATATCAACATTTATCTTTTTTAAACCTGTGATAGTATTTGTAAGTTTATTGATATCTTCTTTAGTTTCTTTAAATTTCTATTTATGAGATTGAATATAATTATTTTTTTTGATATACTTTAATTATCACAATAAAAGAGGTGGACGTATGGATAATATTAATACAGTTATTGAAGGCGAATACAAAGGGAACAAATTATACAACTTATCTCGTGACAAATGTATCACCCAAGTTTTAGGATATTCTTTTACACCTAATTATGTTGATTCCTATGTTGTAATTGACGAAACCAATAAAGACCAATATTCATTTTGGAAAGGTGCTTTAGGCGTAGCACTATTAGGTGGTCTTGGCGCAATTGCAGGTGTAAGAGGTAAAAAAAGAACGGAATATTTAATTGCTATCAATTGGAAATATGAAAATAAATCTTTAATTTGCATCGATGATGAACTGTACAAAAAATTTATGATGGCTATGTTCTAACCAACTAACCAACTAACTAGCTAACCAACGACATCCAACTTAATTCTCTTTTTAACTCCAAATAAGCCGCAGAATGATTATATTCTGTGGCTTATTTGTAATATAGTTTTACGATTGTTAATTTCCTTTATTATAATCATGTAATCGCTTATTATCATGGTTATCAATACTCTGAAGATAAGCACATAATATATATGCTATGTCTTGTGATAAATCTGGACCACAATCTAAATAAATTGCTTTTGCCATTTCAATCCCAAGACATCTAATAAATTCAATGTCTTTATCAGTCGCATTAAACTTATTAAAATTTTGGAAACGATTATATACTTCTTCAAACCGGCTCAATGTAACACCTACTTTCTGAATATAATGTTATAGGAGAAATTACAATAATTGGATTACCATAGAAAGGACATGAATTTCTTAATCAATTAAGCCGCAGAACATACTGATTGTCCTACGGCTTAATTGGAGTACAATAAATTATTTAAATATTTGTGCTAAGAAATTTCCATGTATCAGAATTTTCGCTATATACAAATTCAATACTCTCAATATCTTTTAAATGAAATACTATCAATGAACCATTTTCAAAATCATCTCCGTTACGAACAACTTCATTCGATGACTTATCGTAAATTGTGTAATGAGTTATCCCAATGATTGAGTTTTCCCCATGTTCATCTCGGATTTTAAAATCTCCCAAATAGTAGTATGGTGAATTTTTTATGTATACAATCAAGGTTGTCCCTTTTTTTAAATCTAACACATCATTAAAAATATCATCATTCAAAGTCTTCCGTACAATTTTAGACAAAACCGATTTAAAAAATGGTAATCGTGCCACACTGTATAAAACAAACGGTGCGATAATAGCAAACAACAAATAAATTACAAATTTTGTATATTCTGGAATATAAATACCAGGAATAATCATATTGCGGATAAAGCTACATAATTCTTTTATAATAACATTGATAAATAAGCTCCATAATATAGTTAAATATGTTTCGCTTTTTAACTTTATTAACCATGTCCAAATGCACATGAATATAAATCCAAACAAAAATAAATCTATTAATTTTGGAACTATATCAATTAGTTCATATATATTAATTATTTATCACTCGCTTTCTGTTTGTTATTTTTCCCTTTGCTTTGAATTATAGCGTTAATAGCGTCTCTGTTACTTTTTTCAGTATCATTCCCAAGTTGAGAATGTCGTAAAATAAAACGATCATCTACATTACTTTTGTTATTTTTGCTTGATATATATGTAACCTCCAAAGATGTGAACTACCCACAAGCTAAAGCTTGTTGGGCTTCTTAGTCAATATCTCTAATGAAACAAGTTTACCTAAGCTATCTCCGTAGTTCCTACGGTTTTATTTGCATCATATAATCTTAATCCTTCTGCAAGAATATTTATTGCAGCATTAATATCTCTTTCGTGATGCGTCCCACACTCAGGACAATCCCATTCTCTTATAGATAATGGCTTCTTTCCTGATGCATATCCGCAATTAGAACAAATTTGACTAGATGGAAACCAAGTATCAATTTTTATAATATCTCTTCCATACCAATCAGCTTTATATTCTAATTGTCTTACAAATTCACTCCAAGATACATCTGCGATTGATTTTGCTAATTTATGATTTTTCATCATGT
>ERZ835762.478-NODE-478-length-43920-cov-16.643474_pt1 | contig 43920 bp, 43 predicted proteins | sample MGYA00519687_ERZ835762 | MGnify/ENA primary metagenome ERZ835762 (study PRJEB31850, sample SAMEA3708783) | human gut metagenome | biome: human gut; feature: human-associated habitat; material: faeces | place: China | collected 2014 ... | reverse complement strand
GAAAGGTTGAAAAACCTTGAATTTTCAATAAAAAACACTTGATTATATGAGGAGGCAAGCAATGAAAATCAGACTTAACAGACTTATCCTAACAACAGGAGCTTTGTTGTGTTTAACAGCAGCACCCATAGCTCAGACAAATCCTCTGGGTTCTATGGAGGTTCAAGCAGCAGAACTTCCTTACTCCATTTATTGGGAGACACAGGCAGATGGAAGTTGGAAGTATCGTCTTAATACAGGAGGATATGCTTCTGGATGGATTCAAGATGAAGTAGATAAAAACTGGTATTACATGGATGAATCCGCTACAATGCAGTCTGGAGTTTATAAGTCTTATGGTAAGTATTATCTTTTATCAGAGATACACGATGGGCATTATGGTCATATGGTTAAAAATGGAGAGGTTTATCAAGGCATAACCATATCAGCCAGCACCAATGCAGATGATGAAGGAGCCTTAACCGATTCCACCTTATCAGCATTAAGAGGTGTTGGAGTCAATGTAGACAATGTTCCTGACATATCCGGCAGCCAGCACGTATCCGATGGTCAGATAGCAACCCCTTCACCAGCTCCTCAGCCATCCCAGCCTCAGAACGATCAGGCAGACATTATCAAAGAGAGTCAGGATCTTGCAGATAAATGGTTTGGTGGCATGGCTGGTCCTTTAGATAAGGGTGGAACAGGATCGAAGATTCATCTTTATAATTAAGCTTTATGGATGATCATTCATATATGTAAGGAGGCTAATAGCTTCCTTACATATACTTATTAGGCAGTTTAGATAGCAATCAAAAGGAATGGTGTAAACATATGAACAAAATTTCAAGAATCACAATAGCATTAAACCTTGTATTTGGATTAGCTTTTATTTCAACTGTACTGTATGCAAAGAGCATCAGTTTATTCTTCGTAACTGGTATAGGTTTACTTGTATCATCAACTATGTTTGTATGCTGTGTGACATATGATTACATCAAGAACTACAGAAGAAGCAATCCTAAGATAGCAGAGCAATAAAGCAGGCAATACATAATAAATAATATATCAAGCATAAGGAGGTTTACATGCATGACTAATAAAAGTAAAGCTTCAGTAAATAAAACTTATGGCAGTAAAAGAATGGAGTTAATCGACAAATCTCTGATGGTGTCAGATAACATAGCATTTATATGAGTGGAGACATAATTATGAAGAACAGACTTAAAAGAATCATTATTACAACAGGAGCATTACTAATGTTTACTATGGCTCCAATTAGTCAAGCAAATCCGTTAGGAGAGTATATGAGTTCTATGACAACTATTACAGCTCAAGCAGCAGAGTTAACCCAATCTTCTCGTTGGGTTGGAGAAGGAAACACTTGGAGGGTATCCGATAACAATGGTGGTTATCTAAAGAACTGCTGGTTCCAAGATGACGTAACAAAAGACTGGTATCTGCTTGGTGCTGGAGATGACAACACGATTATGTTTAGTGGCTTGATTACCGATCAGAGCACTGGTAAAAGCTACTTACTGAATACAAATCACGATGGTACCTATGGGCGTATGTTAACAGCAGATGGAGCCTACAACATCAACGGTAAGAATGTTTATCTGACATTCAATCAATCCCATGACGGAACATTTGGTTGTATTACATCTGGTTTATCAGAGGTTAGAAGCACTGGTGTTGAAGAAAAGCAACTTCAATCAATCCCCAGTGACAGCCAGCAGACCGGAAATACAGCACCTTCAAACAACCAGACCGGAAATAATGGTAGTTTAACAGCAGACGAGGACTATGGAGATCTTCCAGGCTCAAATGTAGACTGGGGAACTGATAAGATAGAAGTAAATCTTGATACAAACTCTGGCGGAGCTTCAAGATTTTAATAGCATAAATTTTAACGATATATAACTGAATAGAGATAGCATTTATAGGAGTTGGTTTACAAGACCAGCTCCTTAACTGCATTTTAGGAGGTATTTTTAATGAAAAAGAGGTAAGCGCCAAATATTCCAGCGGCTTTCCTAAATCGTCAATTCCTCTTAAAATTGTAGCTGAAACATATTTAGACTATTTCACTACAATTACGGAGGATAGGTTATGGCAACAACTCGCAAAGCCCGCATTCCGATGGCGGAACAGATCAGGCTTATCAATGAATGCCGCCAAAGCGGCATGACAGATGCTGACTGGTGCCGTGAAAATGACATCGCAGTAAGCACTTTTTATAACTGGATCAGCCGTTGCCGGAAAGCTGCAGCGGATCAGATCCCGTCACCGAACTATGGTCATCTTGAGACTCCGCATCCAAAACAGGATGTGGTTCCCATTGACATCGTTCCGGATCATCTTCCGGAACCGCATACAGCATCGCAGATGCAACAAATGAACCTTGACAATTCACATACGATTGAAGTGACGATGAAGAATGTCACAATCCGCATCAGCAACGATGCCGATCCCGTTCTGCTTACCAGAACATTTCGTTTGATCCAGGAGACCTCATGTTAGGTGATATCTCCGGCCTTGAAAAGATTTACATTGTCTGTGGCTATACAGATATGCGCAAATCCATTGATGGTCTTTGTGCCATTGTGGAAGATCAGCTTAAGATGGACCCAGCCTCCAGTGCCCTCTTCCTTTTCTGCGGAAGAAGACGGGACCGTATCAAAGCGTTATTTCATGAGCCGGATGGCTTCGTTCTGATCTATAAACGTTTGTCTGTACACGGCGGTTATCAATGGCCGAGGAAGCAGTCCGAGGTCCGGAATCTTTCCTGGAGGGAGTTTGACTGGCTGATGTCCGGGATTGATATCGACCAGCCCAAGGCGCTCAAAGCAGAGTAAACGGCTTCTCTGTTTTCCGGAAAATCCTGCACAGAAAAAAGGGGATTTTCCTTATAAATTCGGCATTTTTCAGTCCTTGTTTTCCTTTAGAAATGACTGCATTTCTGGTACAATAAAGGAAGTAAATCCAAGGAGAGAACGATGACTTCCAGTGCAAAAGATATCCAGCTTCGAGAGCTGAAGGACACCATATCACAACTGAAAACGATGATCTCTGAGCAGACGGAACTAATCAAATCTCTCCGTCTTATCATTGATGAAAAATCCAATCATGAAAAAGCACTTCAGGAACAGGTAGACTACCTGACGAAAAAACTTTTCGGTTCCTCCAGTGAAAGAAGATCCGATGACATTCCCGGACAGCAGAACCTTTTCGATGAAGCGGAAGTGGAACAGGATCCTTCTCTGTTGGAAGAAGAAACCGTGATTCGGGAACATACCCGTAAGAAGAAAGCAACCCATGAGGATCTCTTTAAAGGGCTCAAGGTTGAGAAAGTGATCATCCCTCTCCCGGAAGAGGATCAGATTTGTCCGGTCTGCGGTACACAAATGGTTCTGATCGGCGAAGAGTATGTCCGCCGGGAACTGGAATTCATTCCCGCCACATGCAAAGTGATCGAATACTACAGCCAGAGTTATGGCTGTCCGTCCTGTAAGGAAGGACTTGGTGACACGGAAAAACCGATGATTGTAAAGTCCCGGGTTCCGGAAGCTCTGGTAGGAAAAGGTCCGGCTTCCGCATCCAGTGTTGCATGGACCATGTATCAGAAATACGCCAATGGGCTACCTCTTTACCGTCAGGAAAAGGATTGGAAACAGTATGGCGCCCAGATCAGCCGGACAACTCTTGCAAACTGGGTCATCTATTGCTCCCGGAACTATTTCCAGCCGATGTATGATTACTTTCATCGGGAACTACTGAAGCGTAGTTTTGCAATGGCAGATGAAACCCGGGTTCAAGTGCTGAATGAAGAGGGGCGCAATGCTCAGACCCAGTCATTCATGTGGCTGTTCCGCAGCGGCGAAGATGGACTTCCGGCCATCATCCTGTATGGGTATTCTCCAACCAGGAGCGGCAGCCACGCAAAAGAGTTTCTGGAAGGATATCATGGGTATCTGGAAACGGACGGCTACCAGGGCTACAACAGCCTGCCGGATATCAAACATTGTTCCTGCTGGGCACATATCCGTCGCTACTTTATTGATGCTGTTCCCAAAGGAAAGCAGTATGATTACAGTCAGTCGGCCGTACAGGGAGTCCAGTATTGCAACCGGCTATTCGCCATAGAAGACTCCATAAACAAGAAATATCCCGGTGATTATGAAAAGCGGAAGCAGCTGCGTCTCGAGAAGGAAAAACCTGTTCTGGAGGCTTTCTGGTCGTGGCTGGATCAGCAGAACCCCGTTCGGAATACCCGCATGGATAAGGCAGTGAATTATGTCCTGAACCGTCGGGATACCGCGGAAACCTATCTGGAAGATGGGCGCTGCAGCTTTACCAATAACCTCAGCGAGAACGCGATCCGTCCATTTGCCGTTGGCCGGAAAAACTGGCTGTTCAGCAATTCCGTCGATGGTGCCAACGCCAGTGCTATAGTCTACACGATGGTTGAGATGGCAAAGGCACATGACCTGAACATTTACGGATACCTGAAATTTCTGCTGGAGAATCGGCCAACAAAAGAGATGACCGATGAGCAGCTGGCAGAGCTTGCACCTTGGAGTGAAAAACTCCAATCTATCAAAAATCGCATGTGAATGATAGTGAATTACTCCAACTCGCAAAGGGCTGGGGTAATTTTGTATCTGACCGCGGTATTATTTGGCGGTTACCGTTCAAAGGTTCTGAGAGCGTGCTTTGCTTCCTCTATGCAGGCTGAAGCCTGATCCATCCTGGAATGTTTGATGGCAGTCGAAAATAGAATTCGCCGTAAGTATATTCCTGTTCACTGAAATTCGTCAGTTTTACCTCCATTGTGGTTCTATTATGAATGCCTACCAGTATTTTAATAGGGCTGACCACAGTAATGTCATATTGTGATTTTGATAATACAAGGTTCGGTGCCGGTTCTGTTTCTGCGTTTGGTACAGTTTCATCTGTCTGCGCTTCAGAAGATTGGTCTCTATTCCCTTCTCCTTTTGTCACCATCTTAATTTCGTAAGCATCATCAATTCGAGCTGGTTCTCCTTCTGTAATCGCCCCATGATATCCAACTGCGATGACATCTCCAGCGGCAATTTCTTTTAATGTTTCGATTGACTGCTCTTCACTGATCCCCTCTGTAAGAATCAGGATTTCGTCATACAGTTTCCGTTCAATGGTACTTTCTGATGGTTCAACAAGAAGACCATCTTCCTCCATACTTAGAACAGATGCTTCGAAAGACAGATTATTCACGGTCACTTCACTGGTTTCTTTTCTGGGTTCACACCCAGTCAATAAAAGTATCGCCATCAAAAATAATAACCATGCTGCATACTTCTTTCTCATAGGCTCAGCTCCTTTATCTTGGGTTTTAATCCAAACAATACCAATTTTATTATCCATATTATAACATTTCCGCAAGCGTATTGTTTGACTTTTCCCTTTAGAATTTCTTACAATTCAGACAGAATAGAAAAACTTCATCAAACAAAGAACTTACTGCATATTCTTCTTTTTGTACACCTATTCAATCTGCCAAACAAAGAATAATCCCGACTTCTAAAATTAACATTTACATCAGGAATCACAGAATCGTCTATTTGAATTATTTTACTGGGTTTATATCCGCTGATTTAAGCTTCATAAATATTGAAAACAATCGTCTTCAAATCCTTCTGGATGATGAAATTATAGAAAAAGCAGACGGCTTTGTCTTTACTTCAAAAGAATAGCTGCCACTTCGAGCCACATTGACCCGTAGTGACAGCTATTTTAAAGTTATTTTTGATAAAGATTTTGTTTTATGGTTGCTTTATATGAACACTTTCTAATATCTCCTTAATTAACGTTCCATATTGTTCATAAGTTTCTTGCTTTACTATCGCACATGCACCATAAGAACCACCCATACCAATTTCCTCTGTATACCCATCTTCATAATAAGCTAAAACCTGTAACCATGTCTGCCCTTCGATTTCCAGCGTTTCTGTAATCATAGTACCCGTAATACCAAGCGTATTTACAATTTCCTCTTCCTCTCCAGATACCAGCCGAAAAAGTCCTCCATCACGGGACATGGAATCAAAAATTACAATACCTTCTGCTTCACCAAGGACATTTATGCCTCCCTCACTTTCGTAGATATAAAGATCGACCATTTTTTCTGGATCGCCTTCGCTTGTTTCTGTCGCCGGATGCAGTGGTTCTTCTACTATCGTCCATTGGGATGGGTACTGAAATAAGAAATCATAATCTTCACTTTCATAAGAGGAATCCAACTCCAAAAGTTGTTCTGGTTGGCTAATATTATCTTCTCTTTTAGTACATGATATCAGAAGAAACGCCATGATAAGCAGACTAATAATTACGATAAATATACTTTTTTTCATAATACGCCCTCTACCTCAATTTCGGAAATATCATCAAGCGGGATCTTCGTTCCATCTTCCAGTACAATCAGCCTTTCATATTCCTTTATTTTTCTTACTTTGCTTCTGACTGTCAAATAGCTCCCTCCTGCCTTCCGTTCATCGGGTCTGAAATAAGTAATCGTGATTTCTTCTTCTGGGTATTTCAAAGCTTCTTTGAGTTTTTCGTCCAAAGCAGTCTTTTCGTATTCATCCAGCTCCATACGTCTGTCAGTCAGCCTTGCGGTTTCTTTTACTGCTGCATCATAGCCAGTCAATGCTGCAAATGGAGAGAACTGTGCCGCTCGGTCCTGACGTGACATCTGCGGATGGGTAGTAGAAACATGATGTGGCAAATTGATGATATCGTCGTATTTGTGGTCGTCCATATAGCTCATGCGGCATCTCCTTTCACAACTGTAATAATCTCAGCTCTTTTTGTCATGGGAAGGAGAATTTTTACGAAAAAGCAGTATAGAGATGATAATCATCGCGATTCCAATTCCCCAGCTGATAGCAGTGGTCTTCGATAAAAATTCGATTTCCTGGTTCAGGTATAGACTAAATGGCAATAAAAAACCAATCATAGCAAACACGAATAAGATAAACGGCAGATGATGACCTTTCCTCATAATTTTTCCATGATAAATTCCACGCATAATGAGCAGGAATGCAGTCATAAGACCAATCAGACAGACTCCTGGGGCTTCTGCTCCCAGACCAAACCAAAGGAAAAAGGTGCCAACTGCGATACCTAATACGAAAAACAGAATTATTTTAGGCTGAAGTAATTGACGAAACATGATTTGATACCTCACTTTGCATCTGTACGAATTATTTACTGTACTTATGAAACGTCTTCCAACTTAACCAGCAAAAACAAACCATCATAAGAATGCCAAGACCTCCGGCCCCAGGAGCATCATCGGTTTCCCCTATATAAATACCAACAGCCAAAAGCAGTAATCCTATAATGACCAAACTAATTGAGAATGCCCATTTTTTCAAAAATATCAACTCCTTATGAATTTCATTTTTCTTTTACTTGCTATTTGCCGGCAGCAAATTCTGCCGCTTCTTTCACCCATCCCATCAGCTCATCATTAATTTCCTCTATGGAGGATACGAGGGCATGATGCGTCCAACGATTAAGATAAGGTTCTGTTGCAATATCAATACGGGGCGACTCTGCCTTGTGGCTCAGCCCAAATGTAACAACCATATAGTCCGAAGGACAGTCTTTCTTCTTTCGTACACGCATAAAGGAGACACATGCGAACAAATACCGGTTATAAAAGGTGATTTGAGTCTTTTGTACCTTGATTCGCACGTTTTCAATTTCATTTAGGATTCTATCTTCTAAGGCTTCGTACACCGGCAGCATATCCTTGTGCTTCTCAAAGAAGAACAAAACATCTCCATTCACGATTTCTCAACCTCCGTTTCACACCACTTCGCGATCTCCGCAATAAGCTCCAAAGGTAACGGTTTATCATAAGGAAACTGTATCGTGCCTTTACTTGTTTTATAGTCCTGCAATCGATCTGCAAACACCTCTACTGCTTCAGGACCGGGATATAACCCGATATGCTTCTTAAAAGCTGCGAAATGAATCAGATTCCATTTTTTCCAATAAGTAGGCATACTCCAGGATATTTTTCCGATTGCATCCGGTATAGCTGCTTTAATTGCTATATTCATCTCCTGCAAATGAGGCTGCGCCTGTTCTTCCTGGCGTAAAATATATTCATCAATTGTTTTTGGTGGTTCCCCGCAATAATGATCCTGATTGATATTTTTAAAAGTGCGTCCGCACTTTGGACATTTCCACATCTGCTCCACCTCCGTATAATCGAATCATTTTTCAATACCAGCCAGTAACCTGATGGAGCCAGTTCTCGATGCTCGGACAGGTATTCAGCACAATTGCACCGGTAATGACAAATATTGCAATTATAAAATGTGTCCACATAATCTTTTTCTTCATAAATTCTATTGCCTCAAATAAGCCTTTCTTGTTAAAATTGCCGCAGCAACTCCACCTGCGTCAATAAAAGACGAAACGCTTCTATTATTTTGCACTTTAATTGTTGCATTATATAATTCCTTCAAATTCTCATTTCTCTATGCCTTATGCCCACCAATCTGTTTGTTTCTATCTTTCCCGGTTGCACCTTCCTGATAGTTTATTCCTTTCAGGATGGCGTTTTTCCCAAACTTCTTTTTGATGGCAAGCATGGCCTGCTGCATCTGTTTTTCACGGGCCAGAGCAGCCTCTTCCGCTTCCTGCTTCTTCTGTTCCGCCTCATAATCGGTAAAAAGGTCAAGCTGCTGAAACTCCGGCTCTTTCGGCACACTTCCTTCTGAAACCACATAATTGGCTGTTACATTTAGTCTCCTGACTAACAGATTCTCATCCACAATCCGATCAAACAGTTCGGTCACGGCCTTCATAATCTGCTTCGTGGAGGAACTATAACTGTTCAGATTCGCTGTCCCATGAGCGTGTTTGGGAATGGAACGGCCGTAGCGGTCTGTGGTAACCTCTCCCTGATACTCACTCCTCCGCTTCGGATCGGTCAGATTTTCGATATCATACCCGACTGTTAACGTCAGCTGATTGGTTACCAGTCCTTTGTCAACCAGGTCCAGCACCAGCGCATCGGTCATCTCCTGTACGACCAGCTTCGCTTTCTCGAAAGGATACGCACATTGCAGCACCTGGCCGGAACCAAGGCTGTTGGTCTCCGGCTTGTATGCCTTGATATCTGCAATGGTACATGGTTCCCACCCCCAGGCATGGTCAATGAGGAGTTCCGCATTGATGCCAAACAGTTTATACAGAAGATCCTCGTTATAATAAGAACCCGGTTTCCCGATGGAGCAACGGGCCACATCACCCATGGTAAACATGCCGTATTCTTCCAGTTTCTTTGCATATCCGCGTCCCACTCTCCAGAAATCTGTAATCGGACGATGATTCCAGAGCTTCTGCCGGTAACTTATCTCATCCAGCTCTGCAATGCGGACGCCGTTCTCATCCGCCGGAATGTGCTTTGCTTCAATGTCCATGGCAATCTTACAGAGGTAAAGATTTGTTCCAATCCCGGCGGTTGCTGTAATTCCGGTAGTAGATAACACATCCAGAATCATCTTCATGGCAAGTTCCCGGGCGGAAAGGCCATAAGTATCCAGATAATCGGTCACATCCATGAATACCTCGTCAATGGAGTAAACATGGATATCTTCCGGAGCGATGTACTTCAGATACACCTGATAGATTTTCGTGCTGATTTCCATATACTTTGCCATCTGAGGCGGAGCGATGACATAATCAACTGCCAAAGAAGGATTCCGCTCCAGTTCCGGCAAATGATAGGAACTTCCGGTAAGAGTTCTGCCCGGTGCGAACCGTTGTCTTTCCGCATTGACTGCCTTCACTTTCTGGACGACCTCAAATAGTCTCGGTCTGCCAGGAATCCCAAACGATTTTAAGGAGGGAGAAACCGCAAGGCAGATGGTCTTTTCGGTCCGGCTTGCATCGGCTACGACCAGATTGGTCGTCATCGGATCCAGACCGCTTTCCATGCATTCCACAGAAGCATAAAAAGATTTTAAGTCAATTGCAATATAGGTCCGTTGCTTCATGCCGTGTGTTCCTCCTTTCCATATCAATGCCCGCTCTTTGACATACTCCTCTTACGAAATGGGCTTTTATTTATTATATCATGTGTAGAAAAAAATGTCTGAGCCAAAAAAATTTTCCATATAAACATAAACTTTATCCAAAAGCCTTATCCGCAAGCCTTTGAAATTTTACGTCAATACTATTTTACGGTATAATATCTTCATACATCAAAGCGAGGAGGCGATTGCTTATGTCAAATCACAGAATATCCCAAACCGTAAAAGACGACTGGGAACTTACTCAAAACCAGATAAAATCGTTAGACAGAATGTTAGCTGAACTAACAGGAGAAACCATAACTGCTCTCAAGAAACGAGCGCTTCGCGGGAATCTGAATGCTCAGAAACAGCTCAATCAACTTCACAAATCACATCCAGGTATTATAACTGAATATGAACAGCTTTTAACCCACGTTTCCAAACTAGAAGAACAATATGGCTTAGCACAAGCTTTTCTCGACGAACTATTGGAAGGGCTGGATGACACAGAAACGGATCTGCTCCAGGAGCCGCTGGAAGGAGCCAAATAACAGACAGCAATATGCCCCGTTTCATCAGATGCTATTATATCTGATAAACAGGGCATATTTTGACATTTCCAATTCTGTGATGCTGTATGTCTTTACCGACCGATTGAATCTGAATAAACAGATTTTATCAGGCAACCATTGCAAAACTGATACTTAAGTATCGGATCCATCATCCGTTAAAGCCTCTAACACCAACTTTGAACATAACGCGTTTGGAATCTTCACCAGTTCGTGTAATTCAAATGTTGCAAATTTCCCGAGCCATAGCGCCTGTAATAAATCAACTACATAGGTTTTGCGCCATTTTCCACAGGGCCTACCCTGGCAGTGGGCTTTAATATAATTGTGGATGACATCTGTTACTTCATAGCACTTCGTCGTCTGATTAACTATAGCCTTCCTGGGCGTGCGGCCATGGATATGACAATATAAACCTTCTTCCGTCAGCCAGGCACGCTCTACTTTGCAGTGGGAATCCAACAAATGATAATTTGCCATCTGCTTACTCAAGAGTTCCTTCGAAACTACTTTCATAATCGACAATCTCCTTTCCTAGATTATAAGTGATTTTACTTACACTATAATTATGGAAATGATTTCGCTAAAAACCGCAAAAACTCTTATGATTAGATATCAATTATTAAAAAGGATACAACATATGAATATGAGAATCATTTACTTTGTGAAAAAAGCTCTTTTATTTAAACATCAATAGAGACTTCCTACGGAAAGTCGGTTATCTGCCACAACGTCTTGCCTGACGCCTAATCTATCTCTGGCTAGAGTTATTCCAACAATACACTTAGCCAGGCAATATCCTATCCTGTCAGTCATAACTGCCTGACCGATATTCCAACCACTCCGTAGGAGCAGCGGCGACAGCCGCAAAGGCGGGAGGGGTGAATGGATGCAGAGCATCCAGAGGGGGAGAGCGCAGCGGTTGCCCTTTATATAGATTACACCTACACTAATTTCTCTTGTTATCGATTTGAATCCATCTAAAAATCGCGTTTCTGTTGTCGACAGATGATATCTACAATAACTCCTTTTTTTGAATTTAATTTTTAAGGTAACTTGCAGATGTGTGGGGTGGCGGCCCGGAAGGAAAGGCGCACCCCATCTGCCTACTTTATAAATATCTACGATATTTACATATTTACGGAATTATATAATACGTCTAAATGTCCCGAAACTCCTTATAAATCAATGGGTTCCGCCATTTTGATTTTCTATGTGACTACAGAAATGTTCCGTTAAGCTACATTTATATTCTGACGACTACATTTTTGTTCCATAGCCTATACCATACCAACAGGCATCTCACCTGCTTTATCTTACTTCCACCACGAACTTTCCTGATTTATAATCGGAACCCCATGAGACAATATAACCAAGTTCCTGAAAATACTGGAGCATGGTACCGATTGTCTCAAATTCCTTTTTCCGGGTTTCCGTACGTGTACTGATGTGGTACCCACTGTTTTCCAAAATTGTCTTAAAATAAATGCTGTTGTTATTCAAACCTTTGGATTTTCTGGCCCCGATATACTTATATAAGTAATTACGGATTGCGATGTTTTTGCTGGTCATTTTAACTGGGACTTTAAGGTACTCCATGGGAATGGACAGGATATGTTTCCAGGCCTCAGCATATTCCAGCAGGATTGGGCGCTCTCTAATCCGGATTCCTAATGCCTGTGCCTGCTTATGATGTTTAATTTTGTATTCGTCAAACAGCAGTACCGGGCCATGGTACTGCATGATCTTTTTTGCAGAAAAATGATTTCGGACGGAATTCGGCTCTTTCGCAAAGTCAATTTTAACCTGGATACAGCTTAAACGTTTCACGCTCTCCCTGACTTTAATTACATCCGCTTCCGTCACCTTAGCCACCGGATTGCCTATCAAGACACGGTAAATATCCACATAGGGGATTTCGTTCTGTCCATCCTGGATGAATGTACAAATAGCATCATGTACTGCTAAATCAAACGGGTCAGGCTTGTCCAATAATGCGGTACTCATCTGCTCTTCTTCTGAGAATTCAGTTGCATCATTGGACAAGGTAATCGTAATCCACGTCCACGGTTTATTGGATTTCGATGTCTTAATACTCTTCTCCTGACCGTTGATTTTAATATTAGCTGCATCTGTTCCTACTCCAACCAGTGTATTCACCAGTTTTGTATTGTTGACTTTATAGAATTCCATGCTGCTACTCCTTTATTATGCATCAAAGTGAGGGTACGTATTTTTCTGATTCTTCTTTACTTCCTCAAAATAGTTGTACTGTGGATAATAAAGCATTTGGATTTTCCCTGCGACCGCTCCATACCGATTCTTCAGCACAAGGAATTCTACCTCACGCGGACATCTGGCAAGAGCATCATTAAAGTTAAAATTGGGAGTCCCGGCCCCTTTAATCTGAAGCCCCAAAATCGTATCAGAGTCGTATTCGATTCCACCAGTTTCCTTAAGAGCCTGACAGCTCATCTCTTCCTTGTAGCTGCTCCGGTTAACGGATGAAATAAGAACAACCGTAAGCTGCTCGTTGACAGCCAGGTCATCCAGCTTATCGAGGTTATAATCAACTTTCTGGCGCTCCGTCATGTTCGGATTCATAGCCGGCATGAACTGCAGGTAATCCACGATTACAACCGGTTTTATCCCCCCAAAAGCAACCATACCCTTAACACAGTCGCAAATCGTATCTACATCCCGCATTTTATCCCGTCTGTCAAAAACAAACATTTTATCTGTAGCCAGTTTAATTTCCTGTTTTACACTGGCGATCGCTTTCCATTCCTCTTCTGACAGATTTTCCATGATTCTCTGTTTCATCAAATCGTCGGCTGTCTTCAGTACGGGGGAACCGGGCCCGTATTTAACAAACAGTCCCCGGCTGATAGCTTTTGCTGTCAGGTCTTCTTTCAACATCTCCAGTGAAAAGACAAGACAGGGGGTTCCCCCACGTGCGATGTTCTCGCCCATCTGCAGGGCGAAGGTAGTCTTACCCAGTGCGGACATTGCCCCGATGCAGTGCAATCCCGGAACCAAGCCATCGCCTAAAACCTCATCCAAATAGCTAAAGCCGGTTGGAATGTGCGGCTTATAGATACCAGTATCATTCGGATTAGCAAAACGGTCTACCGTTGTGGACATACAGCATCCTTTTACGAGCTTTTCAAATTCCTGCTTCTCCTCGGGTGTCATTGCTTCATAATTTGTATTCTTCATTTTTAAGTCTTTCTGTTACGAAGAATTTTTTTATTACGCCGTAATTATGGAAAGCTTTTTTCAAAAATTGGTTTTTCCAGAGCCCGAAAATAAAAAATCAGCAAAATGACAGTTTCGACGGCAATTTTGTATCACTATACGTGAATACCCCTTTTTGTGCAGATTGACGGAAATTTCTTCGTTTTTTCAGAGCAAACACTTCGGAGAGTTCTTGTTGGTCTTGCTTGGACATAATATCGCATGCAGAGAAAACATGAAAAAGCCGACCGATAGCATCGAAAATTAAAAAGGGAACAAAGAAAAGCAGAAAAAAAGAGCCGCGAATGGCTCTTGAAATCCCATTAAATAATCAACTTACGGATGCATTAAAAAAACGAGCCTTTCGGCCCGGAAAATAATAAGTGAAGGAAAGCCTTTTCTCACTTGCTGTTCGTATTTTCTTTTGAAACAGATTGTTGAAATTGACTTCACTTGAAAAAACGAACTGTGATCCACGGCATCATCTGAGCGTTACCAGGCTTTTGCTATACACACTAGCAATTCCATTTTGCTAATATAGCATTTTTGATTGAGTCTAAAATGACATACTGATTCCCACCACAAAAAAGGAGAGGCACCGCTCCACTTTCTTCTAAAATAATATGAATTCTTTTAAAGATCCCGCCAATATGCCTCCTGCTCTGCACGGATGGCTGCCTGCTTGATTCGGGCTTCCCGCATCGTCATTAATTTTTTCTGCTCTCTTTCTAATGACTGCGCGGCCGGAGCGTGTACTTCCATTTCTTGGTTTTTCTCTCTTAATTCCTTTCGATATTTTTTATATAAAATGTAGTTTTCTCTCCCAGTCCAAATCTTCTCTTTTAAGTCTTCCAAGCCCGGCTTCTTGGTTCCTTTATACAGCTGCCGAATGATATTATATAGCTTCATGCGCTCTAGCGGCAGCTCTCCGAAATGATTCTCTACATAGTTTGAATCTCCCAGGTACTCATAGGTCAATAGGAGCGAATCTGCAAGTGATAAATATAAGTAATCCTGCAATGTAAAAATGACATCCTCGTCCATCCAAGTATCGATGCATTTCCGCAAGGACTGGTAACCATGCTTCTCGACCTCATCGACCATGGCCTGTAAATCTTCAACCGTTCCTGCTCCCAAATCTTCTAAATCTGCTTCCACGTAAGTCTGCTTTAAATATTCGTTCATTCTAGTACGAAATTCCTTTAGGATTTTACTTTGAAAATGTTCTGCTATAATAATCCGGTTGTTCTGCCTAAGAAGATTATGATACAGATAACCTGCATCCGTATAAATCTTATTGGTCCGGAAATCCACCACTGCATCCACGGTAAACCCATCCGGACGCCTTCTATTGCATTTTGTATCGCTTGCCAGGTACACAACATCACCTGGTTTTCCCATGACCTGATAATAGACATAATGGTCTGTCTGATAATCATATTCCTCTACATAACCATCCATTTTTAGTTTTTCTACAAAATCATCTAAATACAATGTTCTGTTTTCCCTTCTTTCTTAATACGTAAGAAGCAACAACGTACTGTCACTCTCCGAGCTAACAAGCCCGGAGAACAACAATAGATTCTTCTACTTAAGTAACGATTTTATTTTTCTGTTTGTGTAACCGCCTGACGTACATACTCCAACCCCGGAGCATCCAGATCCTTCAGCGCGACTTTAGCAAAATATTCATACACAAACAATTCACGTATAATCCAATCATATTAGAAAGTGATTGGATTATACGTACATTATGTGTTACATAAAAATGGAACTGTTCATACGGGCTTGCGCTGAATTTCCAGCAGAAACCCGCGATTTCTTCCGAATCAAAAAAAGATTACTCCAATCTCTCGCAATGGAAGCGAATCAGCCGGAAAATCAGAGCCTGCGTCGACAAAACATAGCGCTTTCCGCTATCTGTTACAAAAAACTACTATTGATTGATCGTTTATACTACGAAGCTCATGGAATTCACTTCAAGCCTTTTCATAAGGCTAAAAAGCATGAGGACAAGCTGCGGTACATTTACAATTTGATTGGCAGTATGGACAGTATATCCTGAATCACCCACATAATTAATGTATCGGGAGAGCACTTGCTCTCCCTTCTTTTGTCATCTTCCTGCCCTCGATTCCGTAAGAATCCGATAAATTTCCTCCTTGGACCAGCTAAACGGTCTTGTCCCTTCTGCCGTTCCGTCCAAAATCATATCCAACATATACCCCGAGTCCTGTACATGGTGCATCACGTTCCAGTCCACGGTTTTCCGCGCATTTAATATTGTCACCGAAACCGGATGTGTCTGATCCCGACGGTGGGCCCGGTCTATTGCCTGTCGGAACCCAGCTGCCGTCCAGGGCAAGTCCAATGCAATAACATGATATGCTTCCGTCAACGTTAAGCCCAGGCCACCGACATTGTATGTGCAGCACAATACTTTGCAATCCGGATTTGTTTTAAACTGATTGATTAAATTAATTCTCTCCTTCTTTGGTACATTACCATTTAGAACGACCGGATGTTGCCGAAACAGTACCCGTGCCATCTTCTCCGTACCCTCCCGCCAAAAAGAAAAAATAAGGACCTTTTCATTGGGAGAAATCTGCTCTACCATATCCTGTATCCACTGCATCTTGGCCCCGACAACCTCGCCAATTTCCAAACCTGATGTTACAGACCGAAGATGTCTTAACCGTGCGAATGCATGGGTCTGAGTCATATTACTCCAATCCGAATTCCATAAGGCATTCTCCTCCCCATCATAAAGCTTCTGCTCCAGTTCTGTTAAATCAATCTCAACTGTTTCGATTGTCTTTTCCGGCAGCTTCATGACCTCTTCTTTGGTGCGCCGGAGCATAACACAGGATAGCTGTAGATGCAGCTTTAAGAAACCATACTTTGCCCGTGTATTAAAGTCTCGCTTATACTGGTCGTATCGTCCGCAACCTCCTACCCAGGCTAAGGTATTAAACAAATCCCGGGCCTTCGAAGTTGTCGGCGTTCCCGTCATGGCTATCTTATACGGAACCCAATTCAAGTTTGTCAGCGCTTTTCCCTGCTGGGAGGCGCTGTTTTTTGCCAGATGTGCTTCGTCTGCAACAACCATTTGAATTCCACTCTGGAAAGCTACCTGCACTGCTTCCGGTCGGATTCCTTCATAGTTGATTACTGCGAAGAAGGCATCTGAATCCTCAATCCAGTCCCTGATTACTCCAAGTTTCTCTTTTGCTGAAACTGCGGTTAGGTTTACTACAGACTCATATGTAGCATTATGAATTTCATCAATCCAGGTAGGAACGACATTACTTGGGGACAGAATCAGGCACTTCCGGATGCCATCATGGTCTTTCCGATATAAAGTCGCGGAAAGCGCTTCTATGGTTTTCCCCAGTCCTTGCTCATCGCACAGCATGAAAGATTTATGGTCGATTGCAAAATTTAATGCTTCGATTTGATGCGGATCCAATTTACACTTCATTGGTACACTGGCTCGTGGCTTAATCTCTTTTAGGCGCTTCCATGCCGGTCTCCTAAGCTCATGGATCCATTCCATGGTCTTTTCCGCTTCTTCATCATATCGAATGTTTTCCGGCGCAAAGATAGTATATAACTGCACCAGTTGGTATCCATGTAAGAGCCATGTCGTTTCATCTGCCTGATTGTAGCCATCAATGCATCTTGGCAGCAAGAAAAATTGCGCAAAGTTCTGGCTTGTACGAATTTCTGACGTTAAATCTTTTTCATCGTATTCCACCAATTTTACCTGATACATACGCTCTCCCTCTTCCGATTCAACGGTATGGACTTCTAGGACCCCTGAAACTCCGGATAATGCATTTGCATACTCATATATGGGCCCCGGATGGATCAGAGAATTTGTATGGATTCTGCTGAAATCATCTCTTACTATTTTCATTTCCTCCTTCCCAAAAGAAAAAGGGCGCAGCAATAGCAACCAGCAAAACACTGGTCATATCACTGCGCCCTTTAAGACGTCTTTTGAACCGCCGGGAATAAAACTTGACGGTTCCCCTAAACATATTTTTACTATATCATGTTATTCAATTTTCGTAAACTCCGAAAAATCTGCGGATAAGGAAAATGGAGCTTTTTTAACTATGCTCAGAGGCTTTTATGCCGAGCCGGTCAAAAAATACTGACAGATTACAATATCGTTTTAAAGAATTACTATTTTCAAAAATGGACCTCCATGTTTCCTCATAGTTTCCAGGCACGAAGAACTCTCCTTCCTTCAGAAACTGCAGAAATTCTTCCGGCTGTTCTTTATAACGGTTTGCGGTCTCCCAAGCTAAATCTTCCTTTTCATCGTCTGAAAGGTCCGTTGGGATATTATGAAGGACGTGCTCCATATTTCGGGAAAAGTAATAAATTTCATACGGATAGCTTTCCGGCAGACAGCTCATTTTTGCCAACTGATACACAATTACTCTTTGCTAATATTACGCCGAATTAAGCGGTCCTTATTTTTAGCCAGAATGTGAGTATCCGTATACTCCGTTTTCCCGGTATCAGACTGCAGCACCTGACTGTTTGGAACAAAAGCACCGTCTGTATCAATAATCTGGACTACTTTTAGTATATCATCTTTTTCAATAAACGGATTTTTCCTAAAATATTTATTTTTTAGTCATTAGTCCCTACCCTTCCTGCATTCCTTAATGCCAATTCAATTTCATACAGATTGGTATCCTGATATAGTTTCTCCTTTTGTCCGCCTAACTTAATGGCCCGCATATAGGAAAGCCTGGTATTTTGTGTATCTTTGATATAAGAAATCTTTAAATAACGGTCTTCCGGGTTGATTGTCGTAAAAACCAGGAATTCTTTTTCAAGGACTTCCAAAGGTCTTAAATTATGAGATGTAAAAATAAGCTGTCCTTTTGCCTTTTCCTGCATAGCCTCTAAATATTCTCCCAGAAGGTACTCATAAATTCCTGAATCAAGTTCATCTACCACCAGGCAGTATCCCTCCTGATTATAGCAAGCCACTAAATTGCTGCAGATAGAAATAATCTTCTTAATACCGGCAGATTCATACAGCAGTGGGATTCTGGCATGATCCCGGATGGTAATCAGTTCAAACTGCATGCCTTCCGTTCCATCTTCCATCAGCTTTTCAAAATTATTGAATATCTCCAATTCTATTTCTGGAACCAGAGATTTTAAAACGATATTGATTTGATTTATCGTGTTTTCAAAATAAGGATATACTGCTTTCGGAATCACGTTTGTATCGGTCAGTTTTACTAACAGACCGGACAGCTTTCCCCGAAGTTCTTCCGGCAGTGCGATGTTAACCGGCAGTGCATTTAGATTTAATGCGAGCAAACCATAATTCGAGTTTTCAATCACCGCCAGTTCATTACGCCCAAAATGCTGAAGGATTCCACTCACATCATAAATTTTAGCAGGGGCACCTTCTGCTCTTGAAAAAGTCTCCTGTGCTTTTGCCAAGAAAAGGAAAGAGGTAACCTCTGACTGCTGCTTTTCTTCGTTGAAATAAGAGGAAAACTGCTGTGCCATTCTCAAAGAAACCAAATCATCCATATTTTTCTTCTTTTCAAAATAACGGAGATACTTTTTAGGCGTAAATAAAGTTTTTTCTCCATAATGGTATTCAAAAAGTGGTGTCAGTCTTTTTTGCTCTGATTCGTCAATCAATTTATGGCTAAGCAATTCCCGTCCAATCACAAATTTCTTATCATTTTCTTTTAAAAGTTCTACCTCATATTCAACGTAGGAAATATCTTCATCCTTTTGGATCTGAAACGAATAGCAGACAGATGCAAAAGAACTTCCACAACGGATATACTGGCAAAAAGCCGGAGGAATGGTACGGCCAGAGAGCAGGCATTTTAATAGCATCAAGACATCAACCACTACGGTTTTACCAGAACCATTCTGTCCATAAATCCCAAGAATACTTCCTCGTCTATTTCCCTGGTAGGCTCCTGTAGATAAATCTATTTTTCCATACGCTACATTTTTAATATTTTTTATTTCAATCTGCATCAAACGGACAATTTCTTTCTTCATCATAATAGCCTCCGATTCTATCACCCTTTCTAACTGTATTATAGAATATAATCTCCATAAAATGCAATCCTTATTCTCTTTTCGTTAATTTATTTAACATTTTTTGTTTTAATGGTTTCATTTTAGTGGGGTTTTATTCTCCTGATGTATATAAATGAATATCTCAATCCAATTCTTTTTTGAGACCCGGACACATTCAGTAAATTCCGCAACAGTCATATTAAGCCTTTCCTGCATAATTTCCTTGTCACCTTTCCAAGATTATGTTATTTGGCATTTGCAAAACACCAATTTATCATTGACGGAAAGGATACATTAACACCTGATGAAATACCATTTTCGTGTACTCAAATATCGCCTAATTGTCAATCAAAAGAGGGCAAACCATTATAGCTTGCTTCCACTATCTAACTACGACAGGAATTATGAACACAGATAAACGCTACTTTCGGTTTTCTCATATCGACTATCCTCTTACCGCCTAAAGAAGCTTCGCTATTAACACAATAGATATATAAATCTAATAAGTCAAAGACATTTGCCCGCTTCTCACTTCAAAACCAGCAGTTGATACACATCATTCATTAATCCTATAACTCAAAAACCGGCAAAAAGTTATTTTTTCTACTGGCTATCACTTATCTTCTCTTCAACACCTCTGCCACTTGTTGCATTCTGGGCAAGACTGCATCATAAAACATTTCATAAGATTTACAAAAATAATTACCTCCCATAACCATTCCATCACCCAATGCCCGATGTCTACGGCATCCTCCGCGACACACCTGAAAATAGCGGCATTGGCGGCATTTTTCTGTCCGATCCACAGATGCCTGTACAAAGGCAGTACCAATTGGAGAATGTGAAATTTCTTCAAATCCTACTTCGTTCAAATTTCCAAGGCAAAATTGATCCAAAACATAAAAATCGCAAGGATAAACAGAGCCATCTGCCTCTATTACATTTTGGACAGAACAAATCCCTCTCTGCTCACAAGCTTCCGGCTCATAACCAGCCAAAATACCAATGGCATTTTCAAATTGGCGAATGTAAGGCTGGGTTCCATGCTGCAAATCCAAAAACCATAAGTCAAACAAATCAATCAAAAACTGACCATACTGTTCCGAAGTCAGGGAATAATCTCTCGTTCCCGGTTCTTCTTCCAGTGGATCCAGGCAGGCAATATACTGCTGATAATGGAAGTTATTTTTCTTATAAAATTCATAAATACGACGGATTTTAGGTGCAGTTTTCGCATTCACTACCGTTAATATATTGTACTCTACACCATGGCGATTAAACCGTTCTATCGTCTCCATGACATCTTTGAAGCTGTCTTCTCCTGCTACTGTAATTCGCTGAGAATCATGAGTAGCCTTCACTCCATCCAAAGAAACACCCACCAAAAAATGATTCTGGGCAAACAGCTCTGCCCAGTCATCTCCGAGTCGATAGCCATTCGTTTGAATAGCTAACGGTGTTTCTAAATGCTTTGTATTATAACGCTTCACCAGCTCTAAGAAATCGCGGTAAAAATCAATCCCGATTAAGGTTGGTTCTCCGCCCTGAAACGTAAATCCACAGCTTATTTCTGCATAATCCAGCGCCTTTTTTACCATCTGCTCTAAGGTTTCCCGGCTCATAAAACCATAGTTTTCCTGCTCACGATTCTGAGTCACATCATGATAAAAGCAATACCTGCACCGAAGGTTACACATCCCAGATGATGGCTTAATTAATAATTGTAATGGCGGCATATTTCAATCTCCCTTTTTCAATACTTAGATTAAGACTTCGAATAGAACAATAGGGCAGGACTCTTATGAATCCCACCCCATCTATCGCTATAACATATAATCAATAAAATCTCATTATTTCTGACTTGCTCTCTTATCCAGGTCTGCACGGATTTCAGCGCAGCGATCATCTGTCAGACTATAGAAATGCATAGAAATAATAGAAGCAATGTAGCCTAAAATCGGCACGCCAAATCTTAAGAAAAGAATCATGGCAATTACGGCCTGTGCCTGCTCCTGGTTTGCTACGAAGCCTACAACGCCCAGCAGGAAACTACTGATAAATGCACCGAAGGCGCTACCAAATTTATTGACAAACATAAAAGCTGATGTGGTCAATCCGCTTCCCTGCATACCAAACTTCCACTCTGCGTAGTCCGTACAGTCAGGAAGCAGTATCCAGCCCAAGTTACTCGGGATATTGGAGAACAATCCAAAAATTCCCATAAATACGCAGATAAACAGTGCTGATGCATCTGGTCTGAACCACATAATAGCAAGAGGAATGATCGATAACAGGCTAAATCCCCAATATGTCGCCTTCTTACCAAATTTTTTGATAAATACCGGCATCATAGGAATGCTGACAAATCCTGTAATCGTCATAGCTAATCCAACTGCAGCAACTAAATCCTCTCTATGTAATACATATTTAAAGTAATACATATTAACAGAACCTAAAGTTGCATTGGCTATCATGTCGGTAGAGTACGCCGTAATTAGCATTAATAATGGTTTATTTTTAAACAAAAGCGGAAGTTCCTGCCATACATGTGTCTTTTTCTTCGGCACTTCAATTTTCTCTTTTGTATCATATGGCTTACAGCCCCATGCACTAAGCCAGAAAGATACTGTAATAAAGACTGCCATTAAAGCTGCATAGCAAGCCCATCCCTGTTTTCCGCCGCCAAACAGGTTTACTAACGGAATGGTAAATACGGTTACTACAAATTTACCGGTCTGAGACATGATACTCTTGTAGGTAACCATAAGCGTTCTCTGAAGGCTATTTTTAGAAATAATCGGAACCACTGCACTATAAGGAACAACAACAGCAGTGCTGGCAAGAGAATAGCCTATGTATACGATATAAACGTATACAACTTTCATGGTCGTTGATAAATTCGGTGCCGAGAATAGTAAAAATACAATCAGTCCAAGGATTGGTGTCGCAAACATAAGATAGGGCCTATACTGTCCAAATTTTGTTCTTGTATGGTCAGAAATAATTCCCATCATAGGATCCGTGACGGCGTCAATAACCCTGGCAACCAACATCAAACCAGCAACAACGAATGAGCTAATTCCAAAAATATCTGTAAAGAAAAACGTAAGATAATTCATGGTCATGGTTGTAATTGCCATAACACCAAAACCACCCATAGCAAACTTAATAACATCGGCAGATGCCATTTTATTTGATTGTGTCTGTCCCATAATTTTAAATTTCCTTTCGTGCTTTTTCATACTAAAAAAGATAGGATATACAATGAATTTTGCGATATAATTGCACTTGTCAAAAAATTTTCTGTATAGCTTCCTCCTCCCGTCAATTTTTAAATAAACTGTTAAAGGCCTTTTGCTTATAAAGTAAATTTACTAATTACGCTTCCATTTAATCTATTAGAATACTACCATATAAAAAGCTGTTGCTTCCATGCCAAATGGCATAATTTTGAAAATTATTATAAAAAAAGTACATAATCCTTTCTGGTTTACCGCTTTGAATTAAGCAAAATTATATTTTTTTGTGAAAAGCAGAAGATTTTTTATAAAACAAATGATAAAATATACCATATCATGGCATTTACTGTTCTCTAAAAAACATTCAATTCCCTACGACAAAGTACTTTAAGGAGGATACGAGCATGGAAAATAATAATTTGCTTGATATTGTTCTGTTGGTAAACTCTAAAAAAAATAACAATCAGTGTATCTCTTACGCAGATATAAAACCGTTCTTAAATGATAAGATGACCTATTTCACCGTGTCCAAAGGCGATTATATTACCACAGAAAATACATCTGCCAAAAAAGTGTTTTATGTTTTATCAGGTTCCATCATCATGATGCGTGATTCTAAAAAGGGAACCCGTTTCGTTTTGGCCAGAGAAAAAGCACCGCAATTTATAGGAATGGACAGAGCAATCTTCTCAGAAAATTGTGTTTTCACCAATACTCTGGCACTGGAAGACTGCACCGTATTAGCCATCGACCCTTCTTACTTTTTAAAAAACGTCAAAGAAAATTTGGATTTTTCATTTGAAATTGTAAAGATTCTGTGTGAAAGGCTGTTAAAGGCTTCTTATCGTTCCGACCAGATTGTGTTTTATACACCGCCAGAAAAACTAATGATTTATATTGTCAAATATTGGAACCAATATCATACAGATAAAAAGAAATGCGTAATTAAAGAAAAAAATGCGCTAATTGCAGATGCTATCGGTGTCAGCATCCGCACCTTATACCGAACAATCAACGAACTAAAAGAGCAAGGGCTCTTAACCATGGAAAAGGGGAATTTTGTAGTAACTCACGAGCAAGTCGAAGAAATGAAAATTATTTGTGAAGATTTGTGGATGACCAGCGGAGCTGAATAAAAAAGCAAACAGGACCAAGGCTTCATTTCCGTCTTTGGTCCTGTTCTATCTTATCAACTGTTTATAAATTCTGTTTTAAAAACTCTAAAATCAATTCTTTAATCTCTGGCTGCCAAAACTCATGTGTTGCATGGTTTACATTTTCCAAAAGATACAAATCAGAAGGAATTCCCTTTGCCTGTAATGCTTCATAAAGTTTAATACTGTTTTGATAAGAAACCACTATATCAGCTGTTCCGTGCAGAATCAGAAATGGTGGAGTTTTTTCTGAAACAAAGTTGATTGGATTTGATAAATGCAGAAGTTTCTCATCTTTTGCTCCGTCTTCCCCAACAAAAAGACGGATAGGCGTTATATAATGTGTATTATCTGCAGGAGTAGGATTTTCCATAGCATCTTTAAAGTCTAAAATACCATATAAGTCGATTACTGCTTTGACGCTGCTGTCATATCCAGCCCACTCATCTGTTTCAAACTCTTTCATACCAGCAGTAGTCCCCAGCATAGTTGCTAAATATCCACCAGCAGAGCCGCCCATTACTCCAATACGGTTTTCATCTATACCATACTGGTCTGCATGGGCACGTAAAAAACGGATTGCAGTTTTCGCATCCTGAACTGCTCCGGGAAATGGTTCCTGTCCACTTACCCTATAGTCAATCATTACTACATTATAGCCAGCTTTTACCAGATAGGAAAATTCGGGAGCAAATTTAAGCGGGGCATTACAGCGGAATCCTCCTCCAACAATCCATACAAGAGTGGGGAGTTTTTCTTTTTTCGGCGCCCACTTATCCGGGCGAATCAAGTGAAGCTTCAACGAATGGGGAACCTCTCCCCAATAGGTAGTAAACTGTGAATATACGATGTTGGGTACCAGGCATACCGGGATTTCTTTTGGTTCAACACTAATTGTTTTTTTCATATGATTCCTTTCATCTTTTATTTTTGCTTATATCATTATAACAACTGTTCTAATCTCGATTTTCCGTTTTCAGGCATCTTCACTCCAAAATTGTCTGCAATGGTAGCACCAGTATCTGCAAAAGTATCTGCGTCTTCCAGCCTTCCGCCGCCTGTCATAGACTTAGAGTAAGCCAGGAACGGAACTTGTTCTCTGGTATGGTCGCTTCCTGTATGGGTTGGGTCGTTTCCATGGTCTGCCGTAATAATTAGCAGGTCATCCTCTCTCAGTTTCTCTAATAGGAGTCCAAGCTTTATATCAAACTGCTCCAATTCCTTAGCATAACCCTCCGGATTCCTTCTGTGTCCCCAAAGTGCGTCAAAATCCACCAAATTCACAAAGCAAAGGCCTTCAAAATCCTTGTCTGCGATCTCAATAGTTTGTTCCATTCCATGGACGGAACTTTTGGATTTGTACGCTTCCGTAATACCTTCTCCATCAAAAATATCGCGGATTTTGCCGACAGAAATAACCGAATATCCGCCCTCTTTCAGGGCGTTCAAAACGGTTTTGCCATAAGGTTTTAACGCATAATCATGGCGGTTACTGGTTCGCGCAAATTCACCTTTCTTCTTTCCCACATAAGGCCTTGCGATAATACGACCGACCTTCCATTCTTCCTTCATGGTCAGTTCTCTGGCAATTTCACAGCACCGATACAATTCATCCAGTCCAAACGTTTCTTCATTACCGCAAATTTGAAGCACGGAATCTGCTGAAGTGTAGACAATCATGTGACCAGTAGCGATTTCTTCTTCTGCTAGTTCATCCAGAATTTCTGTTCCACTGGAGCTTTTATTTCCAATCACCTTATGGCCGGTCTGTTTTTCCAGTTCCGCTATCAGTTCCGGCGGAAATCCGGTTTCTGTAAAAGTACGGAACGGCGTTTCAATCTTCAATCCCATATGTTCCCAATGACCAGTCATGGTATCTTTTCCATTGCTGATTTCATTCATCTTCATATAACGTGCCAAAGGATGTTCCACAGCTGCTACCTGCTTCAAGCTATGGAGGTTTGCAATTCCTAGTTTCTGAAGATTTGGAATGCAGAAGGTATCCATTTTTTCCGAAATATGTCCCAGTGTATCTGTCCCGGCATCACCATACTGAGCAGCATCTGCCATTGCCCCTACTCCCAGAGAGTCAATTACTATGGCAAAAATCCGTTTATATTTTTTTTCGTTCATGCCTTTTCTCCTAACAACGATTCATTTCGGCTCTTATCTACTACAAAACCGCGGCCTCCTTTGCGGAAGCCACGGTATCTGTTTAAATATATTAGTAAGAATCTTTCTCGACTTCCTGCTGTTTTGCAAGTTTTACAATACGGCTGGTTCCCAGACGGCTTGCCCCTAAAGAAATGAACTTTTCTGCATCTTCCATGCTGCTGATTCCTCCGGCCGCTTTCATTCGTACGCCTTCTCCTATATGCTTTGCAAACAGTTCAATATCTGCGAAAGTAGCTCCGGCTTTGGAAAATCCAGTCGATGTCTTAATGAAATCTGCTCCAGAAGCAGTTACAACCTCGCACATCTTGATTTTTTCTTCTTCCGTTAACAGGCAGGTCTCAATAATGACCTTCAGAATTCTGCCCTTGCAGGCTGCCTTGACCGCTTTGATTTCAGCTTCAATCTGATCATATTTACCTTCTTTTAAATCACCCAGGTTGATGACCATATCGATTTCATCCGCGCCGTTCTTTACTGCATCTTCAGTCTCTGCAACCTTAATGGCAGTGGTATTATATCCATTAGGAAATCCAATAACGGTACAGACTGCCATCTTATCGCCAAGGTAATCTTTTGCTCTTTTTACAAAAGAGGGTGGGATACATACGGATGCAGTCTTCCAGGTCACTGCATCGTCACAGATTTGTTTAATTTCTTCCCAGGTGGCAGTCTGGGTCAGCAGAGTATGGTCTACTGTTTTCATAATTTCTTCGTACATCGCTTTTTTCCTTTCCTTATAGCAAATTTGTCTGTGTAATCTTATTTCTCCAGATTTTTTCCGGAAAAGCCTAACGGAAGCAGTTCTGCCAGGGTATATTCCTCCCAGGTCTTATCTCCTTTTCCAAGGAGCACGATAAAGGTTTCCGGATCACAAAACTCCATCATCACCTGGCGGCATACGCCACAGGGAGCTGCAATATTAACCGGTGGTTCCATTCCTGGACCGCCTGTAATGGCGATTGCCTGAAAATCTCTCACCCCTTCTGAAACTGCTTTAAAAATAGCAGTACGTTCCCCACAATTTGTGGGAGTATAAGACGCATTTTCGATATTACAACCTGTAAAAACCTGTCCATTTTTTGCCAGCAGGGCAGCTCCTACATGGAAATCAGAATATGGTGCATAAGAAAAGCTTCTGGCTTCCAAGGCCTTCTCCACTAATGCTCGTTTCTCATTCTCTGTCATCATTTTTCCCTGTCCTTTTTAATCAGAATCCGGATAGCTTCTACCGCCGTTTTAATGGCTGCTTCTGTATCATGGGCAATCGGGTTATCCAAACCAGCTTTATCACGCTCCTGATTGCCTACTACCAGAAAATCAGAACCAGCTCTTGCTCTCAGATAATTTGCTACAATAAAGATTGCTGCCGACTCCATCTCAGAAGCCTTGCAGCCCATGCGGAGCCATGCTTCCCACTTATTCATCAGTTCATAACTTACCGGCTTGGTTTCCGGTTCGTGCTGTCCATAAAATGCATCCTTGCACTGTACTACGCCTGCATGATAGGTGTATCCGCATTTTTTTGCAGCTTCCACCAGTGCGTTGGTTACCTCCAGATCCGGTACTGCCGGATATTCAATGGGAGCATATTCCTTACTGGTTCCTTCCATCCGGATTGCTCCGGTTGCCACAACAATATCTCCACCCTTTACATCTATATCCATGCCACCGCAGGTGCCTACACGGATAAAAGTATCTGCGCCGCATCTTACCAGTTCTTCTACTGCAATGGATGCAGAAGCGCCGCCGATTCCAGTAGAAGTTACGCTGACCTTCTCTCCATCCAGATATCCGGTATATGTAACATACTCTCTGCTATCAGCTACGAGCTTTGCATCATCAAAATGCTGTGCAATCTTTTCACAACGTTTTGGGTCTCCAGGCAAAAGTACATACCGGCCCACATCGCCTTTTCTAAGCTGAACATGATACTGTAATCCTACTTCTCCAGAATAATTCTGCATATCACAACCTCCTGTTGCTGACCTACGGTGTTTAAACTAATTTATCACTTGCCTCTGTTAATAAAGCTTCCAGTTCTACCGGATCTTCTGTCTTTTTCTGCAGCTTCTTTAAACGCTCACGCATTTCGTACTTCTTCTCGTTATACTCCGGCAACAAAGCTAAATTCTTCAGCTCATATGGATCCGCTTCAAGGTCATATAATTCATCCAGGCCCTTTTCTGTGCATACATATTTCCAACGGCCATCTGTAATCATTCTGCCCAAAATGGTTGTGCCATATCCATGCCCGTATGTCTCACACATCAGTTCATCTCTCCAGGTTCCGTCTCCATCCTTTGGGGCTGCAATTTTCATCAGGCTTTCTCCGTCAATCCGATTGGTAAACGGACAACCAGATACATCAGCAAAAGTAGCCGGAATATCGCAGGTAAATACCAGCTTATCAGACTTCTGTCCAGGTTTAATCACATTCTTCCAGGACATTGCAAGCGGTACACGCATAACTTCCTGGGCCATGTGAGAATCTTTGTCAAAATGACCACCCTGGCAGGCAATAGCATCACCATGGTCAGTAGACCAGATAATAATGGTGTTTTCATCCAGCCCCAACTCTTTAATTTTATCAACAATAAGGCCACCTGCAGCATCCAGCATGGAAATATGCGCATAGCAATGCGCCAGCATCTTCTGCCATTCACTCCATGGAATCGGGTTAGGATAAATAATATTTTCACCGTCGCCAATCGGGCGATTGATTTCACTTCTTAATGTATAGGGCTTATCATGCAAATCATTGTTAAAGCTTGGATATTCTTCAATTTCTTCCGGATTATACATATCCAGGAATTCCTGGGTTGGGAAGAATGGCTGATGAGGTCCCCAGAAGTCTACTCGAAGGCTAAATGGTTGATCATCTTTTTTTGCCGCTAATTCTTCCAGCTTATCACAGGCTAAACTTGCCAGGAAAAATGCCTCATGGGTTTCCTTCGGAGTTACCGTTACACCAATTGCATGCTCTCCACACCAGACATCTTCGCACTGATACAACTTTCCTTCTTTCAGCTTGGGGAAATATCCTTCTTTTACAAAGTTTCTCTGAATAAATACTCTTTCAATTCTGTGCTGTGCATGAGGAAGTCCATTACGCTTTAAGTAATCGTCATACTCCTGTGTATTGTACGGATTTCCATAGCTTGTTTCCGAAAGCCCCTCACAATGATGATCGTAAGCACAGCCAGGGCCTGCATGCCACTTTCCATAATAGTAATTCTTGTATCCGCCTGCTGCCAGGTTATCCAGATAAACCTCGTGATTATATGCTGGGTCATTCTCATTATGTACCTGTCCATGGGTATGAGGATATAATGCTGTCAGCATACTTCTTCTGGCAGGTCCGCACATAGGAGATGCACAGTATGCGTTATTAAACTCAATTCCGCCCTCTGCAAATTTCTTAAAGTTCGGTCTCAGCGGTCCTTTTCTTCCCGGCATTTCATGTCCGTAAAATGCCTGATGGTCATTTAAAATATATACAATATTAGGTCTCTTTTCCATGACTTTAAATTCCTTTCTAAATTCATATGATAACTTACGAATATCGTCACTGTGGCATATTTTTTTACCGCTTTACACCTCCCTCTTAATCTTTAAAAGATTATTTCGCATTTCCCAAAATTCATTGTTAGTTTTCATCTCTTTTTTAGTTGTCTCCAATATAGCATTTTTTCAAGTTTTAAACTATGCCGCTTGGCATAAAATAGATGTTTTTGTTAATTTTTTTATCTTTTCTATCCTCTTTCGAGTAATGTAGCACAACTTTTCTGCCATCTATGCCACTTGGCATGGCAATTACCAATAGCCTATAGTATATATAATACTTGACAGTTGAAAGTTTGCAGTATTAAGAAGCCAGGGAATCCCACTGTTCTTCTGGCTTTTCCTGGAGCCCTTGAATTAACTGCGTTATGCATAATTCGGGCTTTTGGCCTAAAAGGCGGAAAAAATATTTCCGAAAATAGTGCATAAGGACTGCTTCAGAAACCCTTCCCCTGGAGGGGGTCCTCTGGTAACGGATCTGGTCAGAATGAATTTGCCCGATAAAACGGATGGAAAGACTCTGGAGGATCCCCATTGCGATGCAGGACAGTGCCACATGCATTTCTATGGCACGGACGGTTTCCAGCACTTTTTTACGGGCATGCCCGTCTTCCACCCGTTCCAGCGGTGTGGGTTCCCCTTTCTTCCGGTAATAGCCCAGTTTTGGCATGTACTTTGACCAGAAGTGGTAGCAGAATGCGCCAGCCTGCTGCTTCAGCTCCCTGAACGTGCATTCGATCCGGAACCGATAACTGTAAAGCCGGATGACAGACAGCGGGTCCAGGGTCAGGCTGGTACTTGCCAGGATGCTCTGGATACCATTCATTTCCACCAGTACAAACCGCAGTTCCTGGTACAGCTTCTGTCCCCATAACAGGTCAGTGCAGTAATAGCGGATGGTTTCCTTTTTGCCATAAAGTTCAGTCTCCGTTTCCCGGAACTGGTCCTTATGGGAGATGAACAGCTCTTTCAGATGGACGGCTGCCCCCTTTTTGGCAGGCCGGCCCCTCCCGGGTTTGCGGGCGCCGGGCTTCTGGAATGCGGTACAGGACTTTTTCGCTTTGGTAATGATTTCCATGTGCACACTCCCGCTCTCATTAAGGGATTTCAGCCTCTGAAGGGCGGGGACCGTAAGGAAATACCTGTCCAGCAGGAGCAGGGAATCACCAAAAGTAAGGGCAGCCTGGTAAGCATCCTCCACCATCTGGACCACATGGGAAGCATCTGAAACAGATGAGCCTTTCCAGTCCGTGGCAGCCTGCAGGCCGTCATGGAGCCGGATGCTTAAAGGAATACATGCCCAGCTGCGGACGCTTCCGGCCAGGATGCCAAGTCCGCCGAACATATGTCCATGGATATATTCCGGTTTTGCGGAATTTTCAGATTCCTGGAACAGTTTCTTCACTCCTGGCATACGGCGCCCTTCCTTTGACTGTTTTACCCCGTCACCAACAAGGACGGGGAGGTTTCCTTCCCTGTAAAGAGGTGCATACTGCCGCACAGCAGAGAACCAGCGCTTCCGGATGTCCGCCAGCGACCAGGATGAGGCCCTGAAAAAATGCAGTATGGAATCATAACAGCCCGGGTTAAGCGCAAGGTCACGGATTATGGAGGTAACACCAAGCTTATCGGAACGGATCATCAGCCCTATGGTGATGACGGCAAACCAGCGGAAAGCAGCCCTGCGGGAAAAACATGGTTCAAAGTGGCACAAAATATTTTCAATAAAATTTAGCATAATCGTATGGCAAACCACCGGAAAGTATGGTAAACTCATACACGAAATAACTCTTTCGGGTGGTTTTGTATCCTTTTTGTTGTGGTGACATAAGGATATCACAAAACATGCGAAAGGGTTATTCTTTTATTGAAAACTTTCAACTCTCAAGTCCTTTAATATAATTCAAATAACAACATTCCCATCCTTACTGCAAACAAGATTCTAATGCCAATTCTAACATTTTGTTTAATGCAGTCTGTCTTGCTTCAGCATCAATTTCCTCATGTGTAACCAGCGAATCTGAAATTGTCAGAACAGTAGCTGCCTGCTTTCCGAGAACACGTGCATTATGGAACAGCGCATAACTCTCCATCTCTGTACAGATGCACTTATGTTCTTTATAAAAATTAACGTAATTAGGGACATTATCTTCATGATAGAACACGTCACTAGAATGTACTCTTCCTTTAATAATTGGCATTTGAAGTCTGTCAGCCGTACTCTCAATTTGCTTTACCAATTGTTCTGACGGATATTGTATATTTCCCTTTACCCCAGCCTGTACTTCAGCAAAAGTAGATTCGCTCCATGAACTGTCTACCAGAACCACATCGTGAATATTCAATTTATCGGTATATGCACCAGCACTTCCGATTCGTATAATATTTTCTACATCATAGAACTTAAACAGTTCATATGAATAAATTCCAATGCTTCCCATTCCCATACCGGAACCCATTACGGATACCCTTTTCCCTTTATAAGTTCCTGTATATCCATACATATTTCGCACAGAATTAAACTGTACCGGGTGATCTAAATATTTGTCTGCAACATATTTAGCACGCAAAGGATCTCCAGGCATTAAAACTGTTTTCGCAATTTCTCCTATTTTCGCTGCATTATGTGGTGTTGACATGTCGTTTTCCTCCTCAACCTTAATTTCCATACAAAGTATAAAATTTCTTAATCATAAGCCCTTAAGCTTACATCGCTCGATGAAAAATCCAGCAGAATATTTTTAACCTCTATCTGACGAGGTTCCGCAATTCCATATCCCGCGTCTTCTCTCTCAACAAACCCGCCGTCAATTTTAGCCTTTTCTAATTCCTGATAACTGGATAGTCTGTCGGATTCCCGTATCAAAATTGTACTTCGGCTTCCAGCCAAGCTCAGTCTCCAGCTTAGTCAGGTCGATAGCATATCTTCTGTCATGACCCAAACGGTCGGATACAAAACGGATTAAACTCTCCGGCTTATCCAACGCCTTCAAGATAGTCTTTATCACTTCCAAGTTAGTTCTCTCATTGTGGCCGCCTACGTTGTAGACCTCGCCGTCTTTTCTTTTGTGCAAAATTAAATCAATGGCCTCACAGTGGTCTAATACGTGGAGCCAGTCTCTTACGTTATCCCCTTTTCCGTATACCGGAAGTTCCTCGTCAGCCAGGGCACGACTAATAATTAATGGAATCAGCTTCTCCGGGAAATGATAAGGTCCATAGTGGAGCATCGAGAAATGGTAACCGGCAGCCCAAAGGTTCTATGATATGCCAGTACGAATAAGTCAGCGCTGGCCTTGGAGGAAGAATACGGACTGGATGTATGCAGCGGAGTCTCCTCCGTAAAAAATAAATCCGGACGGTCTAAGGCCAAATCTCCATAAACCTCATCTGTGGAAACTTGATGAAATCTTTTGATTCCAAATTCTTTACAGGCATCCAATAAAGTAGTTGTTCCCATTACATTAGTGCGAACGAAAACCTCTGGATCTGTAATGGAACGATCCACATGGCTCTCAGCAGCAAAGTTTACAACCATATCCGGTTTTTCTTTTTCAAACAAATCAAAAATAAATTTTCGATCTGCGATATCACCTTTTATAAATTTATAGTTGGATTTTCCCTCTACTGGCTTTAATGTCTCCAGATTTCCTGCATATGTCAACAAATCCAGATTAATAATCTGATAATCAGGATATCTGTTAACCATATGATGAACAAAATTTCCTCCGATAAAACCAGCTCCACCAGTTACAATGATTTTCATCTTTCCATCCAATAAATTTTTATAATTCTTCGAGTCTTGACTTTCCATTCGCCGGCATCTTCACACCAAAGTTGTCTGCAATAGTTGCTCCGGTATCTGCAAAGGTTTTTGCATCTTTAAGCCTTCCGCCCCTTGTCATGGATTTGGAATAAGCTAGAAAGGGCACCTGCTCTCTGGTATGGTCGCTTCCGGTATGGGTCGGATCGTTTCCATGGTCTGCTGTAATGATTAAAAGGTCATCTTCCCTTAACTTTTCCAGCAGGATTCCAAGCTTTACATCAAACTGTTCCAATTCCTGTCCATAACCGACAGGATTTCTTCTATGTCCCCAAAGTGCGTCAAAATCCACCAGATTCACAAAGCACAGGCCTTCAAAATCTTTATCTGCGATTTCAATGGTCTGCTCCATTCCATGGACGGAAGATTTGGACTTATATGCTTCTGTAATACCCTCCCCATCAAAGATATCACGGATTTTTCCTACAGAAATCACGGAATAGCCGCTGTCTTTTAAAGCATCCAGCACGGTCTTTCCATAGGGTTTTAATGCGTAGTCATGACGGTTGCTGGTTCGCTTGAACTCGCCTTTCTTTTTGCCCACATAAGGTCTGGCAATGACACGGCCAACCTTCCATTCTTCCTTCATAGTCAGTTCTCTGGCAATTTCACAGCAGCGGTACAGTTCCTCCAAGCCAAAGGTCTCTTCATTACCACAGATCTGCAGGACAGAATCTGCAGAGGTATAAACAATCATATGACCCGTTGCGATTTCTTCCTCTGCCAGTTCATCCAGTATTTCAGTTCCGCTGGCACTCTTATTGCCGATTACCTTATGTCCTGTCCGCTTCTCCAGTTCTGCAATCAGTTCTGGAGGAAATCCAGTTTCTGTAAATGTCCGGAATGGGGTATCGATTTTCAATCCCATATGCTCCCAATGGCCCGTCATGGTGTCCTTGCCATTGCTGATTTCATTCATTTTCATATAGCGGGCCAAAGGACATTCTACAGGTGCAACCTGCTTTAATTGGTGAAGATTAGCAATTCCTAATTTCTGGAGATTGGGAATACAAAAGGTATCCATCTTTTCAGAAATATGGCCAAGTGTGTCGGTTCCAGCGTCACCATACTGAGCAGCGTCTGCCATGGCCCCGACCCCAAGGGAATCAATTACTATGGTAAAAATCCGTTTATATTTTTTATCATTCATGACACATTCTCCTAACAACTATCCATTTCAACTTTTAGAAACTGCAAAGCCGCGGCCCCATCAGAGGAGGCCGCGGCGTCTGCTTAAACTATTAATAAGAATCTTTCTCAACTTCCTGCTGTTTTGCGATCTTTACGATTCTGCTGGTTCCCAGCCGGGTTGCTCCTAATGCAATGAACTTCTCCGCATCTTCCATGCTGCTGATTCCGCCGGCAGCTTTCATCTGGATGCCTTTGCCAACATGCTTTGCAAACAATTCGATATCTGCAAAGGTTGCTCCGGCTTTGGAAAATCCAGTGGAGGTCTTGATGAAATCTGCGCCAGAATTCGTTACAACCTCACACATCTTAATTTTTTCCTCGTCTGTCAGCAGGCAAGTCTCAATGATTACCTTCAGGATTCTGCCCTGGCAGGCTGCCTTAATCGCTCTGATTTCAGCCTCAATCTGGTCGTATTTGCCTTCCTTTAAATCTCCAAGGTTGATTACCATATCGATTTCATCTGCGCCGTTCTTTACTGCGTCCTCGGTTTCTGCGACTTTGATGGCTGTGGTGTTATAGCCATTGGGGAAACCGATAACGGTGCACACTGCCATCTTGTCTCCAAGATAATCTTTTGCCCGTTTTACAAAAGATGGCGGAATACATACGGACGCTGTTTTCCAGGTCACTGCATCATCACAGATTTGTTTAATTTCTTCCCATGTAGCTGTCTGGGTTAACAGTGTATGATCTACTGTTTTCATGATTTTTTCGTACATCGCTTTCTTCCTTTCCTTATAGCAAATTTGTCCGTGTAATCTTATTTTCCCAAATTTTTACTGGAAAAGCCTAATGGCAGCAGTTCTGCCAGGGTATATTCTTCCCAGGTCTTGTCTCCTTTTCCAAGGAGAACGATAAAGGCTTCCGGATCACAGAATTCCATCATCACCTGGCGGCATACGCCACAGGGTGCTGCAATATTTACCGGCGGTTCATTTCCTGGACCTCCTGTAATGGCAATTGCCTGAAAATCTGTCACCCCTTCTGACACTGCTTTAAAAATAGCAGTACGTTCTCCGCAGTTTGTAGGAGTGTAAGACGCATTCTCAATATTACAGCCGGTAAAAATCTGTCCATTTTTTGCCAGCAGAGCTGCTCCCACATGGAAATCAGAATATGGTGCGTAAGAAAAACTTCTGGCTTCCAATGCCTTCTCTACCAATGTCCGTTTCTCATTTTCTGTCATTATTTTGCTTTGTCCTTTTTAATCAGAATCCGGATGGCTTCTACAGCAGTCTTAATAGCGGCCTCTGTATCATGAACAATAGGGTTTTCCAATCCCGCCTTTTCACGTTCCTGGTTTCCTACTACAAGGAAATCCGAACCGGCTCTGGCTTTTAAATATCCCGCTACGATGAAAATTGCTGCAGATTCCATTTCAGAAGCCTTACAGCCCATACGGAGCCATGCCTCCCATTTGTTCATCAGTTCATAGCTTACCGGCTTTGTCTCAGGTTCATGCTGGCCGTAAAATGCATCTTTACACTCTACTACCCCCGCATGATAATTGTATCCGCATTTCTTTGCAGCTTCTACCAGTGCATTGGTTACTTCTAAATCCGGTACTGCCGGGTACTCAATCGGTGCATATTCCTTGCTGGTTCCTTCCATACGGATTGCTCCGGTTGCCACTACAATGTCTCCGCCTTTTACATCGATGTCCATTCCTCCGCAGGTGCCTACACGGATAAAAGTATCTGCTCCGCATTTGGTCAGTTCTTCCACTGCAATGGAAGCGGAAGCCCCGCCGATTCCGGTAGAAGTCACGCTGACCTTCTCGCCATCCAGATATCCTGTATAGGTAACATATTCTCTGCTGTCTGCTACCAGTTTCGCATCATCAAAATGCTGTGCAATCTTTTCACAGCGCTTTGGGTCGCCAGGCAAAAGCACATACCGGCCTACATCCTCTTTTCTAATCTGTAAATGATACTGCAATCCTACTTCTCCTGAATAATTCTGCATGGTATGCTCCCTTCTCCGACTTCTGTTGTCGGTTATCTTTTTGTTTTATCGTTCTTTCACCCAAATCGGACTGCTCCATGCCATATGCTCATCCTCCTGAACAATCTTAGCATAGTAGTAATCATCAGTTCTCCAGTCCTTATCCTCAAATGAGAAATCGCAAATGCCATCCGGTGTTTCCTTCTCTGCAACCACTTCACCATTTTTGATGATCTGGACAACTCCCTTGCAGATTCCCATCACACTGACATCAAGCAGAACAGAATCACCGCGTTTTACTTCTACTTCCTGTCCCATAAAGCTGCTTCCGCACTTAAAGGACATCAGAATCCGTGCTCCTGTAGTAGCATAGGTGAAGCGGTCGTACAATGCGTCAAATACCTCTTCTCTGGTAAGTTCCGGAACAAATGTTGCAAAAATACCGCCTTCAATGCCGTGCTCCATCTGGTGGGAGTCACTTCCTGCTGTAACTCCAATGTGGTATTTCCTTGCCAATGCATCCTGGACAGAATGGCCCTCTAACTTGGAAATGTTCTTGGTATACTTGGAACGGCTCTCATAATCCTCGAAATTCGCATGTCTGGAATAAATCTCTACCAGACGCTGAACTTCCGGATCATGGAAATTCCAATCAGTTGCTGCACTTACCAGTCCCCAGTCAGCTGCCGGATGATGCGGGAATGCCATAGCGCCATACTGTTTTACGCTTTCAAATAACTTGAATGGAGTCATGCCGCCGATATCTCCGGAACGGAAAATGTCTCCGTCATCGCCCCGGTAATAAACATTCTTGTGGCCATAGTCATACTTATACTCATTGGGAGTCCACTCGTAGGCCAGAAGGCTTGCCAGTTCACCCTTAACATTCATGAGCTTGTTGGTCGTTCTCATCCACTCCCACTCAGACTGTGAAATCCAGTCCGGATAGCAGTCGTGGTCGGTCAATGCGGTAAAGTCCAGATCCGCAATGGTTCTTGCGAAGTGATAGTACTGGTCAATCTCGCCCTCGCCGTCAGAAATTCCGCTCTGTCCGTGAATATCGCCAAATACAAGCTTTTTGTCGCCATATCCGTTCTTTTTCAGCCATGCGGCCACTTCCGCATCTGTTCTGCGTGGGAATTCTTTTTCTGTAGGGATTGGCTGTTCAAAGTAGTCGATTCCATTTTCTACCACTTTGTCAAAATATGGTGCCATTTCATTCACGTTCATTGCGTTATACACAATGCAGCCATTCCGGTCTAAATGTCCGTTCTTATGGGCATACTGCCATAATAAATGGATATTGTCTTCTTCATCCACAAAAACAGCTGGATGAACTGCACAGTGTGTGTCGTTATAGGACATTACTACCGGCTCGGACCATTCTCCGCCTGCAAGACGATGTCTTACATTGATATTATATTTGCCCCAGGTGTATGCAAATACAGTGGTTCCTTTTTTGTTGGATGCAGATGCAACATCGTGATACCAATGCACGTTGGTAGAAAGCTTCTGAACGTTTTCGCAGACTGCCTTTCCATCCTTTACGCTTAAGTCTGCTGTACAGTAGGAGAATACTGCCATTCTGCCAAATTCATACCAGCACACGGTCGCTCCGGTAAGAGCTGCTGTAACAATCGGTCTGGATACCCAGAAATCAGAATCGTTGAATTTCACTTCATCCAGCCACTGTCCATTTACTTTTACACGTACCAGGCCATCATAGCGGTCATTTCTGAAGCAATCGTATACCACATAAGTATTTCCGTCACCGCCCTGGCAGCCGGTAGGTCTGTAAACTTCTTTTTCCTGAGAAACCACTTCTTTTTCAGAAACGCCTTCCTCGCTTAAGTAATAGAGAACGCATTTACTGGATTTCTGAGCCTGTTCATTGAATAAAAGTGCTAAACGGCCGTTTTCAACAAAGAATGCCGGATAAAACAGCGCTTCGCCCTCGGCAACTGTGATTACCGGGCTGTATGTACCGTTCTTATAATATCTGGACATAATATACCAGACTCTGTCGATACATTCAGACCATGCATACCATACCACGTCATCCACGATCTGGATAACCGGTCTTAATGCTTCTCCAGCTCCGGAAATCTGAGTCTTCTCTTTGATTTCTCCGTCCTCAATCCAGCCGGCATATACTACGTCATGGCGGTTTCTATATTCCTGAACGCACATATACTTCTTGCCTTTAGAATCCAATGCAATTCCTGGATACTGGCTGTTGCTCTCCTTAATATCGGTTAATACCACACTTCTCGCTTTCATAAAGTTTTCTGGGCTTTCTTCCTTTTTTTCAGCCTGTAAAAATTCATTCATTTTATAACCTCCTGAATCATTTTGTTTGTACTATTTGTTCAATGCTTTGTGGGCAAAGTCTGACATGATATCCATAACCTCATCATCCCAGAACTCGCCGCCGCCGTGAATACCATCCACCATGCGGTAAAACTCCACCTGTTTTCCTTCTTCTCTCAGTTTCTGATAAAGAATAACACTCTGCTCAAAATGTACGACTCCGTCTCTGGTTCCATGGAAAATCAAGGTAGGAGGGATTTCTCTTTCTTTTGTAATATAATTTGTTACAATCGTGGGCTCGGCTAATTCTGGATGAGCATTCACATCCGTTCCAACAAAAGCACCTTCATTAGAAGCTGCACTCGACCGATCTGCATATAAAGAAGGCTCTTCTCTTAGCTTTAAAATATCAACAGGACCATACCAGTCAATTACCCCTTTAATGCCATAATCATGGGACTGTCCGTCTTCTTCTAACATGGAAGTTCCCTGGGTATAACCTACCATTAAAGCAGTATGTCCGCCTGAAGAATCACCAAATATGATTACATTTTCCTTATCAATCTCGTATTCTCCAGCATGTTCCTGCAAAAATCGGATTGCTGCTTTGGTATCCAGAATCTGGGCCGGAAAAATTGCGTAATCCGATGGACGGTATTCAACAGATGCTACCACAAATCCCCGCTCTGCAAGTTTTACCAGGTTGGGAACAAATTTATAGTCATTCTGCTTTTTCCAGCCAGAACCAGGAATCAAGACAATTAATGGATACTGTTTTTTCTCCTCCGTTGCCATCAGCGGATGGGTCATAGGCTTAACGATTTGTATCTTCAGCTGTCTTCCATCACATTCCTGATATACAATATTGGGAATATAAGTCGTAATCAGACGCTCCTTCTTATAAAGGGTCTTCATCCCTTCTATCATCGTCTCACAGGCCGGAAACTCCAAAAGCCCAGTTGTACTAAATTTCTGCATATCATAATAATGCTTCAATTCACTCATAGAACCATTCTCCTTATCAACAGACCACCTAATAATTCACTAATTTTCTCCCGTCTGAACGTTATAGCCTAAAAGCATAATGATTATAATAACTGCACACGCAACCGGAATATACAATACGATTGACTTGATTGCAAGGATTGTAGCCGCACTCTGTACTTCAGCCTGAGCGGCAAATCCACCTGCTGCTAAAAGCCATCCTACGATTGCAGCTCCCATTCCGGTTCCAAATTTCATAGCAAAGGAATTTAATCCATAAGACATTCCTTCTACACCAGCACAGTTATTTTTAGAATAGGTAATAGAATCTGCAACCATCGCCTGCTGTAAAGAAGAAAGGGGCGCATTACCGATTCCCATAATAATCAGACCAATCAGCATTAATGTATAATTTTCTGCATTGAGACATGCAAACAATCCGCCAGCCACTGCAATAATCTGGCCATAAAGGCTCATTTTCTTTTTACTTAACTTAGCAGAAACTTTCAGCAATAGTAACATAGCGACTAAGCCTGGAAGTATTTTTGCCATAGCAAGCGCTCCTACTAAATTTCTGTCTCCTAAAATATATTGTGCATAGTAAATGTTTCCGGCAGAGGCTCCTACTGCAATGAACGTAAGCATAGTTGTACCAGCAACTAAAAGAAGATTTTTATTGTGGAACATAATGGACAGCTTCTGTCCCAAAGTCAGGGTTGATCCGACAGCTGATGCAGTATTGGTCTTTTCCTTTGCCTGCTCTGCAGTACGTTCCTTTACTCCCAAAGCGGTAATTGCTAAAAAGACGGCAGATAAAACACCTAAAAGGGCAGCTGTCAGAGTCCAGCCCTTTTGTTCGCCGCCAAATCCGTCCACTAATACAAGAGCAAAATTCTGAACCAACAACATTGCCAGCTGGCAAATGGTCATTCTCATAATAGAAATTGTACTACGTTCTTTAGGACTATCCGTAGCCAGTGCATTTAAGGATACGCTGGGCACGTTAATGGAGGTTCCAAAAACTGTGGTAACCAGGTTATACATAATAAATGCATAAATCCACTGTGCATTAGCAGACATGGATGGGACTGTAAATAATAATGTCAGCGCTATTCCTGATGGAATTACAGACATTAAGATCCACGGACGTGCCTTTCCCATCTTAAAATGGCTTCTATCAATCAGTGTTCCCATTCCAATATCACTGAACGCATCAAATACCCTAGAAAATAAAACGATATTTCCTGCCACTGCGGCAGACATTCCAACAGAATTTGTTAAATAGTACGTTAAAAATGCACTTACAAACGAAATTGTACAATTGACACCTGCTCCGCCAACCGAATACGCGAGTTTCTCACCTAAACTCATTTTATCTTTTCCCATTTTTCTACATCTCCTATCTCATTTGTTTTTTATTACCTGCTTTTTATAAATCTTACCTATTTCTTCTTTCCTCCTTTCAGCGAAATTTCATTTTGGTTATTTTGCCTTTTTCGTTCTGCCTTATATGATAATTTTTAGCACTTTTTTCTTTCTTCATAAAGAAATTTTCTTGACGGTTTGTGCGTTTTTTTTGACCTTTTGCCGATTGGTATTTATTTATATGCTATTTTTTTGATTTTCTGATGTTTTTTTGATATTTTCTGCACAAAAAACGAGGTGGAACTCTTATCCATTCCACCTCGTTTTATAATAGTGCCTACGGCTGATAATGATTTATTCTGGCCCAGCCTGCAAGCTCCTCTTCCGTCTTACAGGGAATCAGTTCTCCTGATTGAACCTTTTTGAGAATCGCATCCACTGACTCTTTAATCTTTTTAGGCAATTTGACGTTAGAGCCTTCTGTATCGCAGCCTACTGCATTTTCTTTGATGCCGCTCACACTAACGCCCGGTTTCCAATTGCCTTCTATAAACATTTTTATTTCGTTGTAGATAATTTTATCTACATTTCTCACAGAGGAAGCCACTATCTGATCTGGCATTTCTCCATTCTGATTTGGACCAACACCAAAGGCATATTTTCCAGTTTCTTTGGCTGCCTGAAATATGCCAAGACCTGTCGGCCCTGCAAGATTTTGTATAAAGTCAGCTCCTTGATGATACATGGAAAAAGCTAATTCTCTTCCTTTTTCCGGGTTTTTAAATGTATCGGCCACCTCTATCAACATTTTTACATTTGGATTTACATATCTCGCACCTGCTTCAAATCCCACTGCTCCTTCACGTAAAGTCGGAACATCTTCACCCAAAATAGCTCCTATGATTCCATCTTTTGTTCCAAATCCTGCGATTACACCTGCAAGGAATGTCTGCTCCGCCCACTCTGTAACAACGGTATGGACGTTAGAAATTTCAACCGGACAATCCAGTAAGGAAATTTTTTGGTCAGGAAATTTTTCTGCAATTTTTCGGATTGGTTTTTCCTGCGATGCTGTAAACGCAATTATCAAATCATATTCTCCGCTTTCAGCAAACTGTCGGTCCATGCGTTCAAAATCTTCCTTTGTATCAGGCTCTAAATAGTCAAACTCAATTCCGAAATCCACCCTTGCTTTGGCAGCTCCAGCATAAATCATATCATTAAAGTTTCGATCGCGCAAACCTGCTGTTCCAAGAATTAAACCGATTTTTATCCGGCCTAATTCAGAATCCATTTTTCTCTGCCAAGCTACTTTCCTTTGCCTTCCAGCTGCTGTATAATTCGTAGCCTTCCGGCTTCTGGTAGCTTCCGGCGCAATCCCCATCCACTCTCTATATGTTTTGGAAAAATAGCTTGGATTGGTATAACCTACCGCATAAGCAATTTCATAAATCTTCATATCGGTATTTAGCAGTAGATTTTTTGCCTTATCTAGCCGATAGGAAATCAAATAGGTGCTGAATTTTTCTCCTGTCTTTTCTTTAAACAGACGGCTTAAATGCTCCGGAGAACGGTAAACATGATGCGCCACTTCATTCAATGAAATGTCTTTTGCGTAATTAGCATGTATGTAACGAATGGCTTCCCAGATACATTGTGAATGCCCAAAATGATTCTCTCCATAAATTTTTTCCACCCAAATCAATGGTTCCACGATATGCAAATCCACATCTTTCATATAAACGGATTGCTGAAAAATTTTTTTCATATACATCAAGCCGTACTGCACCTACTCCATTTTCTCTTCCCATACTGCACGCATAGTCAAGAAGCGCGGTTCCTACTCCCATTCTGAAATAGTCCGGATGAACTGCCAACACATGAATCACATAGACATTATTACTCTGTATTTCTTTAGGCCACTTCACCTGATTGTAAACCTCGCCCTGCTCATGAAGATAAATCACACTCCCTGCCATTTTTCCATCGACTTCCGCCACATATAGCCAGCCTTTCTCAAACCCTTCTTCAGCATTCGCCTTAGTCGGATAAATGCCTCGCTTCATCTGGGATGATTTTCATGAGTCTCCAGATAATCATGAAGTCTCTCATATAAAAAAGACACACGTTCCACGTTTTTTTCTTCTGCAATTCTCACCTTTATTTCCATCCCATTTCCTCCTCATATAATCAAGTGTTTTTTATTGAAAATTCAAGGTTTTTCAACCTTTC
>ERZ835762.471-NODE-471-length-44336-cov-16.897767_pt1 | contig 44336 bp, 50 predicted proteins | sample MGYA00519687_ERZ835762 | MGnify/ENA primary metagenome ERZ835762 (study PRJEB31850, sample SAMEA3708783) | human gut metagenome | biome: human gut; feature: human-associated habitat; material: faeces | place: China | collected 2014 ... | reverse complement strand
AGTTATTTTCGAGCCATCGTTCGAAGGCGATAATCTCAGCTAAGTAATTCAAGCCATCACCTACTTCTTATAAATTTTCATAAAATCATCTAATGTCATTGTTACCTTCCACTTTTCACCATTTTTTCTGTGCATTACAACAGGTATTTCTCCATCTTTACTGTCTGAAATCGACTGCTGCATTGCTTTTTCAATATTAAGCGCTTCTACCCGCTTGCACTCAATATGTATTCCTGGTATTCCTACAACGTCTGCATCTCCATTAGAACCGCAGTATTGCTGTCCTCTTCGCGCTTCATAGCCATATTCCCTGAGTTTCTTTGCGAGTTCACGTTCTCCAGATGCTCCTTTTCTTCTGCTATTTGTCATTCCGGTTCTTCCTCATTTCCTGTGCATACCATATTTCAAGGCGTTTCATTTCGAATGCAACATTCATACACGCCTGCTTACTTTTTAACTTATCTATTCTAGACTTGTTCTGTCTCATATATATTTTATACTCTGCTTCATCTATCTCATTTCCCGGAATCGGTCTGTAATACCCGTTCTTTCCGGAAATAATACAGTCACCGTTATGATTTGCATGTTCAATCAATGCTCGCAGTTTTCTGTCAACATTCAGATCATCCGGTCTCCCTACCGCGTTTCGATGTCCATCACCAATTCTGTTATCATTTCTGCAAAACTCATTGCATCACTCCTTTCTCCTCCCACTCAGCATTGTGTAGCAGGAGGTATTTGGCTTACGTTTTGTGATATATATATTTGCCATGAACAGTTTACGGGTTACTCTATAGCAAAGGATTTTCCCTTACTAACTTCTGTAAAAAAATTCTTGCCGGAACTGTTCTTCTGTTCCGTAATGTTCTAAATAATACGCCTTACAGCGTTTCTTTAAATCTTTATCTATCTTTCCTGCATCTTTTCCTCTACGCACTCCATTCGGGTGTAAATCCGGTCTCAGCGGAGCAATAAAACCATAATCTTCACATAGATCTCTCTCATTTGATGTATGCGAGAAAATATGATGTCTTTCCACTCCATACCAACCAGTATACATGCAGTGATCCATGTCATCTGTGAAGATGCTCCATAGCCTTTTAGCCAAAATCCACACCATACCTTTCTTTTAAAATTCTCTTTTCGTCCGGTGATGCAATATCAGCATCCGGTATACCTGCTTCCTTGCACTGTGTAATAGCGCCATCTATTAGACGTGCCATCTCTTCTGTATTGTAAGAGTGTGACCCTCTTAGCAATTTGTATGTCCGGTACATAATACCGTCATTTCCCTCACGCACCTGTGAGGTAGGCAACAGATGATAGTCCGTCGAATTATCCACCTTATTCCTTGCTTCGTCAGTATCCGGAATTGTCGCATATGCTCCTTTGCCTTCGAAAATTTCTGCCTGCCCGTATCCCCTCAAAAGCATATTGTGTACTTCCGGATTGCTAAGCCCTATCGCCTTGCCGAGTTTTGTTACAAGCACCCAATAGTATGCATTTGCATCAAGGCTTCGCTTACGCCTGTACGGCTTTATTTCAAGGCTTAACTTCTCATAGTTCTTAAGTTCTTCGTATGCCTGCCGAAAATCCTCGACAGGCTCAAATAACAATGTCAGCTTTCCGGTTACGAAATCAATCACCGGCTGTTTTAACTTTCCTGTAAACTTCATTTCGCCACCTACTTAAACGGAACTTCTTCTTCGATTTCTGGTGGGATTGAATCCGGTTCTCCGTCGCTCTTTGGAATCTTACTATCGGCAACTGCAAGTGTGATCATCCACGAATGGTATACTTTCAAGGTCACATCATCTATAGATTTTCCGCCTTTCTTTTTAACTGCCTCGTCCAAGTTCATTCCGGTTCTTTCTGATGCCTGTCTTAATAATTTCTTTTCGGATTCGTTAATCCTTCTGTTTTCACTGCTACTTACAGCTACATCAGAATCGTATTTCGTTTTGTCAGATTCGAAATAAACGTCAGCTCCAATGCCAAGCTGTTTGCATGCAACCGAGATCGCATCTGTTGTAGCCATCTTATAACATTCATCCGAAACGTAAATTCCTTTACTCTCGGAAGTTGCAAGCCTACTTCCTCCGGTTCCACATATTGGCATAGACCATTCCGAATCAACTTTTATGTAAAGTTCTATATCGACAAATGCAGCATATTCGTTTCCGACCTGCTCAATCCATTTTTTAACCGGCTTGTAATACCAGCCAACCCCACATGCTCCGAATTCCTCTGTAAGCTTCTTGATTCTCCACATCGGATTAATATCCGTGAACCCTTTTGTTCTTCCGGCTGTGATTTTCTTTTTTGCCTCTTCTGGAACGCTGCGCACACGATTGTATAATTCAAGATTATCCATGATCACACATCCTATCTGATTCTAAGGCTTTCCGTCTGCGTCAGATGTGCCCAGGAAACTTCATTTTCTTTTAAGTATGCCGCAAGCGACTTCTTGTCCAACTTCGGCTCTTGCTCAATCCAAAAATCCTTTGGAATCTGATTTTCATCGTCAATAGAAACGCTCACCGGATTCTTTTGAATGTTATATCCGAACAGAAGTGTTTTAAATTTCGTCTTTCCTGTTGTGATCATTGCGTTTTCGAGATTCTTCTTGATCCCGGAAATATTATTCTTGATTGTATTCTTTTTCTCTGTAAGACGTTTGATTTCCTTGTCTATCGCTTCTACATCTCCCTCCAGCATCTTAACTACTTTTGCGTAACCATCTGCTTTTTCTTCAAACTCAAATTCAACGCCCTCTAAAGTATCAGATATTAATTTCTGATCCATGTTTTCCTCGCTTGCCATTTCAAGCAATTCCTTAAATGCTCCAACGATTTCATATAATTTTGCCATCTCTATATCCTCCTAAAATATCAATACTTGTTGTTCCCACATACCCTCAAACTCTGCAAGACGTTCCGCCTCTGCTTTTCGTTTTCTTAACTCATGTTCTCGTTCCATGCAATCACACTTTTCGCCCGGATCCAAGCTTGCTCCACAGATTCGGCATACATATTCATACATTTACATCGACCTGACTCTCTTTAAACCCGAACTTGACAAATCCATCCTCATACGTTGCTTTCTTCCTGTCGTACTTCAATACATCTATGCCACGTCTGATCATCTCTTCCCAAGCGAGTTCAAAAAGTTTTTCCTGATTTAAATAGAGCCAAATACCTATTTTCTCGTCTCTCAAGTTGTGATCAGTGCCATGCGAATCGAAAATCTGACTCGCGTCATTTCTAAGCTTCTGATATACAATCAACGGCATTGTTACCGTTCCTTCTAATTGTTCCATTGACTTTCCCTCTCTTCTGTTTTACAATTTAATTGTTGATTTTTGTTTGGGCACCTTGGAGCTTGCCGGCTCATATGGGTGCTCTTTCTTACAACAGTAACATTGACGCTGCTACAATTTGTCCGACTACAAATCCGATGATAGTCAAGCCGACCATGCATGCGCCGATCATCACCCGCCGAAAAATTATCTCGTCACGAATATCTTTCTTAAGCAACTGGTTTTCCAGTCTTCTCTGCCGTAAGACATCTGATGGCTCAAACTCCATAACCTGAATCTCCGGTTTTTCAACTACCATAATCTCGTTCACTTCGCTACACCTCCTACCAAAATTGCATTACCTACAACTCCGATGGCGATTACTATCAGCACCGCAATCGCAAGCTTATACGCGAACACACGCTCTTTTCTTAGTTTCCGTTCATGTCTGTTACGGATTCTACGCTTTTCCCAATCGGGGAGTGCTTTTCTTCTGTTCCAGTTCACTATGTATCACCTCACTTCTAATCGTTTTATTGCCTCTTCCCTACTAATCTCAGCATACTTCGCTGTTTCTGTTATCGTAGCTTCATATCTGTGCTTTTTCGGTCCGGTTTTGATAACTCGACCGAATTTCCAAAAACCATTTTTCATATTGTAATGAACTGTACCGACATTACATCCCATTATTTTTGCAATTGCCGGTCCTTGTATGATTTCACTCATTCTTTCACCTCCCTACTCTAAGAAATACTCAATGCTTACTCCGAAGTAATCAGCTAAGGTTTTTATTTTGTCAATCTTCGGCGTGTACTCTCCATTCTTCCAACTAGACAAGGTAGCCGTTGATATCCCCGTATCCTTCGAAACTTGGTAAGCTGTTTTGTTTGTTTTATCTAATAAACCCGCAAATTTTTCGTACAATTTTACACCTCCTAAAATCAAATTATTAATTGACTTTATCTAAGGTTTCTTATATAATCAAAGTACCACCTAAGTTATTAAAGAAACCTTAGAATTAACTTAGTTATCTAAGCTATACTCGTACTATAGCATAGTTTTCTATGCTTGTCAACAATTATTAGCATAGTTTTCTAAGTTATTGATAGAAAGGAACAACTATGTATGATATTTTTGAACAATTATTAAAAGAACATGGAGTTACAGCATATCGTGTAGCAAAAGAAACTGGCGTAACAACTGCCACTCTAACGAGTTGGAAACAAGGTAAATACACACCTAAGCCTGAAAAATTACAAAAAATTGCTGATTATTTCAATGTATCATTATCATATTTAATGACAGGGCATGAAGATGTTGAGTTATCTTCAGATTCTCCAACGCAGAAAAAGGCTCTCACTACCCGAGATACTAAGGAAATAACCGAAATGTTGAATAATATGGAAAGCTTACTTCAACAAGACGGTCTCATGTTTGACGGAGACCCAGCTACACCGGAAGCGATTGATTCCATATTGTCTGCCATGAAAATCGGAATGGAGATGGCTAAGCAGAAAAACAAAGAAAAGTACACACCTAAAAAATATAAAAAGGATTGATACTTATGGATATTAAAAAACGAGTGAATCAAATTGTCCGAAAATACGGCACAAGAAATCCACTCGAAATTGTTGAGAAAATGGATATGATTTTAGTACGATATCCATTGGAAGGTGTTCGTGGCTTCTATCACTACTTTCAGAGAAATCATATTATCTATGTTGATGATAGACTTCCTGAGCATATAATTCTATTCGTTATCGCCCATGAACTAGGGCATGTATTCCTGCATAAGAATAACAATGCAATATTCATGGATACAAGAACGCACTTTGTCAAAAACAAATATGAAAACGAGGCGAATCTTTTTGCTATGAATTTACTTATAAGCGATGAAGATATAGAAGAACATCTTGAATATACAACATCTCAGCTATCACGTCTTTTCGGATATGAAAAAAGTTTGATAGAATTGAGACTAAAAAATTTTAATTGATATAACCGCTATGGCGTTATATAAAGGGGTGGTTCCCCTTAGATGTGAGCTAAAGAGAAAGAGAGGGAATTCATATGGATTTTAACGAAAAAATCAAACAATTTTCAGAACGTGTATCTGCATTAAAAGATACCATTTCCACTGAAGAGGCAACTAAAATGTCTTTAATAGTACCCGTATTTCAAATTTTAGGATATGATGTTTTTAACCCTTTGGAATTTTGCCCTGAATATACTGCTGATGTTGGCATAAAAAAAGGTGAAAAAGTTGACTATGCTATCTTAGAAGAAGGGCAACCAAATATCTTGATAGAATGTAAAAGTTGTTCTGAACAACTTGACAAACATTCTTCACAACTTTTCAGATATTTTGGAACAACACCTGCAAAGTTCGGTATTCTCACAAATGGCATTGTATATAGATTTTATACCGATTTAGAAGAATCTAATAAAATGGACTTAGTTCCTTTCTTGGAAATAGATATGCTTTCTATCAAAGAATCATCTATTAACGAATTAAAAAAATTCTGCAAAGAAAACTTTGATAAAGATAAAATTTTTAGCACTGCTGAAGAACTTAAATATAGTTCTCTTATAAAAGGAGTTCTCTCAGCTGAATTTGAAAAGCCTTCAGAAGAGTTTGTTCGTTTTATACTCACAAACATTTATGATGGTCAAAAAAATCAGCGTATTATTGAAAAATTTACCCCTGTTGTTAAAAAAGCTTTTTCTTCTTTTGTTAACGAGATCGTTAATAATAAAATTTCTTCTGCTCTTTCTAAAGACGGTGAGGATGACACACCTATCGAAAATGATGAAGCAGTGACAGATGAACCTACTTCTAAAATTATAACAACCGAAGATGAGCTTGAAGCGTTTTATATAATCAGAGGAGTGCTAGCTGGTTCAGTACCTGTGGAAGATATTGTTCACAGAGATACGGAAAGCTATTTTGGTATTTTATATAAAGACAATAATAGAAAGCCTATTTGCCGCTTGAATTTAGATAGGAAAAATAAACAATTATTTATCCCTGATGAAAACAAAAAATTTACTAGATATATAATAGAGACCTTAAATGATATTTATAAATATAAGGACCTCCTAATAGAATCTGTTGAAAGATATATTTAATCGCAACTATATGAGCTTTAACTTGACTGTTGCGGAATTATTCTAATGATATAACCGCTATGGCGTTATATATAGGGAATGTGGTACCATAATGATGTAAGCTAAAGAGAAAGAGAGGAAAGAAATGTTTCTTGAGTTACAATTAGATGATTTTAGAATATTTAAAAACCAAAAAATCCTGCTAGGGAAAACAATAACTGCAATTGCCGGACATAATGCTACTGGGAAATCAACCATTCTTGGTATTCTCGGAAATTCTAGTGAATTAAAAAGTAAATACGGAACAACCATTACGGATAAGCAATTTAAAACTGAATTTTCTGAACTTTTTAAAGGTTCTAAAAATCATGATAAAACAAACGGAACTATTGGGTCTATTCTATATCAGCACCCTTCTTATCCTGATGCCATGAAAATTAATCTTCGTGTAACATGGCAGAAATGGACTCCTGAATCGGGAGAAAAAAATCGTTTTCGTATTTTAAATAATTGGATTGATTCTAGTGTCTCTTCATCACGAACAGCAAAAAAACTTCCTCTCCCTTCTTTTTACCTTGGCTTAAGTAGATTGTATCCTTTAGGTGAAAATGAAGAAGAAATAATAGAAGAAAAAAAATTTAAAAGCAAACTATCTCCTGACGATTTAAAGTGGCTATTAAAAAACTATAAAAACATCTTATCTATAGATGATACTATTCAAAGTATATCTAATTACGAAATTAATAAGAAGCGTTCAGGAGGAATAAATACTGATGAATATGATTATCTAAGTAATTCATCCGGACAAGATAATTTGATGCAGATTTTATATCTACTTCTGTCTTTTATTAAATTACATTCAACTTGGAATGAAAACTTAGGTCCTTGGATGGGAGGGCTATTATTAATCGATGAAATAGATGCCACTCTGCATCCAGCTGCTCAAATCAGACTTATAGATTTGATATATAATACTAGTAGACAATTTGGATTTCAAGCTGTTTTTACCACACATTCATTACAAATTCTTGAATATTTGAATAAAATGCAGCAAAATACTCAAGATATTAACATAGAATATTTCACAACTGCTAATGGTGTGCTTCAGATCAAGCACAATCCTTCCTACGAAGCTATGGAGAACGATATGTTAATCAGTAACTTTTATCTTACAAACACAAAAAAACGAATAGTAATATACTCCGAAGACCAAGAAGCTCGCTGGATAATTAAGCATTTATTACAAGAATACGAAGATCGATATCAACTTGTTGATATAAAATTAGGCGGTGAATCTTTAATGGCTCTCTTATACAATGACCCCGAATATTTTAAAAATGTCTTATTTATCCTAGATGGTGATAAAGATATATCATCAACAAAATATAAAGATTTGCCAAACAGATATCATAATGTTTTATTTCTTCCAGGAAATGATGGACCAGAATCTTTACTTTACACATATTTATCAACCCTGCCACCAACTCACGATATACTTTCTGACTATTTTGAAAAAGGCTTATCCCTGCGTGGTTTCAAAGAAATGAATCCGTTAACCAATAGTCTGTACCAAAATTACTCAAAAGACCGAGAAAAATATAAGCACTGGTTTATAGATAATCAAGCAATGTTTGATGACATAAATCTGATGAAATATTGGATAGAAGATCATACTTGCGAATATCAAGAATTCAAAAAATCTTTTAAGGATAAGTTTAACATTGTGGCCGGTCGTACCAGAATCCCTAAACTCAATTAACTCTGGCCAAACACAAAAGATTATCGTATAATCATTTTAGGAGATGATGATTATGGCAATTAACAACCCTTTACGGTATCCAGGCGCAAAATCAAAACTGGTACCATACATAGAAAAATTAATAAAAAGCGAAGGATTAACAAGTTGCACTCTGTATGAACCATATGCTGGAAGTGCTGCCGTTACATTCGCTTTACTTGACTCAGGGACTATATCAAAAGCAATTATAAATGAATTAGATCCTCTTATATATTGTTTTTGGATTTCAGTTATGGAACACACTGAAGATTTAATACAGTTGATACAAGACACTGAAATCAGTCTTGACAATTGGATTTTGTTCTCTCAATACCGAGACGTAAATTATATAGCAAATCGGAGTACACTTGAAATAGGATTTGCCGGATTATTTCTTAATAGAACAAGTTTTTCTGGAATTTTAAAAGCAGGACCATTAGGAGGATTTGAACAAAAATCTCGATACAAAATAGATTGCCGTTTTAACAAAGAACGGGTTATAGAAAGCATACGATTATTATCAAATTTCCGCAATAAAATTGAAATTTATAATATGGATGCTGTCGATTTTCTGAAACAAAAAACAAAATACAAAAGAAATTCCAAAACTTTTGTATATATAGATCCTCCATATTATGAAAAAGGACCATCTTTATATCGATATTATTACAACCAACAAATGCACAAAGATCTATCAAGATTTATTAAGAAAAAATCTTATCCGTGGTTAATTAGTTATGATAATTCGGATGATATAAAAAAACTATACAGAAATAGTAAACAACAACATATTTACTTAGACTATTCTGTAAACTCACACATAAAAGGAAAAGAACTATTAGTTTCCAATTTAGAAATACCTCCAATGGAGAACAACAATTTCTTAGAAGAAAGTATTATTGGATAACTAAAAAACCGCCCCTGCGCCAACAGGAACGGTAAACATACACCCGAAGATGTACACTTATTCTGAACAAATATATTGTATCATCTTCGGAACAGTTTAACAATCAGAACATGCATTCTGTTTGTTAGCTGTTATTTTTATACCCAAAATTCAAAAGGAGATGATTTCATGCCAAGAAAAAGAAAGAAATATCCAAAATTACCAAACGGCTACGGGCAAATTCGCTATTTAGGCTCTAATCGGCGTAATCCCTACGGTGTTTACCCTCCTGCTACGGAAGAGTATCCAAACGGACAGATGAAGCCGCAGAAAGCACTCTGCTACGTTCCAGACTGGCCAACAGGCTTTGCAGTCCTGACAGCCTATAGAGCTGGCACATACATACAGGGAATGGAAAAGGACATTGCTGCCATCGACAACAAGCAGAATGCAGATATTTTTATACAGGCGCTCCTTGCAAATTACAATCTAATGCAGGGAATCGAGGAAAAGCAGGAAAAAGGCAAGACGTTCGGGGAAATCTTTAAAGAATACTATTTAGACAAATTTAAGCTGGAATACGGACATAGTGGAAAGAAAAAGAGCATGGAGTACAGCATGATCGCAGCTTATAAGAACTGCGCAGAACTGCATGACAGGGAATTTATATCTCTTACGAAAAATGATCTGCAAAAAATCGTGGATGAGTGTAATCTGAAACACTCCTCTCTCGAACTGATCGTAACTCTATATCATCAAATGTACCGATACGCTCTCGCAAATGATATTTGCGAAAAGGACTACTCACAATTTATTAGCATCGAAAAACCGGATGACGATGAAAATGGAGTTCCATTTTCCGCAAATGACTTGAAAATATTATGGGAAAACAAGGATGATGAAATCGTTGAGTTCCTACTGATCATGTGCTATTCCGGGTTCCGCATATCCGCCTACGAGACGTTAGAAGTTAATTTAAAGGATAATTACTTCCGCGGTGGTGTAAAGACCGCTGCCGGAAAAGATAGAATTGTTCCAATCCACTCTGCCATTCTTCCACTCGTCAAACGCCGGATGAAACGGCGCGGTAGATTAATGGAGATTGAAATTCATAAATTCAGGACGCAAATGTATAATACACTAGAACCCCTCGGAATTGAAAAACACACACCACATGACTGCCGGCACACATTTTCAGCGCTGTGTGAAAAATACGGTATAAGAGAAAATGACAGGAAGAGAATGCTTGGTCATTCCTTTAAAGACATAACAAATAAAAAATACGGCCACAGAGAATTAGAAGATCTGAGAGAGCAAATCGAAAAGATAAAAGTAGATTTGTTGTAAACGTGTTGTAAACCGTTTCGTTATATATCATTATATACCACTGTATTTTGTGAAATCTTATCACTTGAAAACGGCGTGGTTGACAGGTTTGTTGCATTTTTCCAGTCAACCACGGGTTTTTTAGAAATCCATGCAAATTTAAGAACCCCTTAAAAAAATGTTACGTATTTGCTACGTTTTGCTACAATTTTGTTGTAAAAAAAGAAGACTGCAAATCCATCTCTGAACTTGCAGCCTTTTTCCTATTCAATCACACGAACTCTTAAAACATCCTTTATCGTGCCCAATTTTTCTTTAATCTCTTCGTTCAATCCGCCTTCAATATCAATCATGGTATAAGCGTATTCCTTCTTACTCTTATTTGTCATGTCAGAAATATTCACTCCTGCCTCTGCAAGCAAGGTTGTGAACTGACCAATCATATTCGGTACATTGTGATGGAGAATCGTGATTCTTGTCTTTCCATCACGGTATCCCATATCGCAGTTCGGATAGTTGACAGAATTTCTAATATTCCCGTTTTCCAGGAAATCCATCACTTCTTTTACTGCCATCTTTGCACAATTATCCTCCGATTCCTCTGTAGATGCCCCTAAATGCGGAATCACAATCGTTCCTTTCACGCCTGCTACCAATGGATTCGGGAAATCTGTGACATACCGTTTCACCTTTCCGCTTTCCAGTGCGTCGATCATATCTTCTTCGTTCACAAGCACATCTCGTGCGAAGTTCAATACAACCACATCTTTTTTCATCAAACTGATCGCATCTTTATTGATCATTCCTTTTGTGCTCTCCAGTGCCGGAACATGAATTGTAATGTAATCACATTCTTTATACAATTCATCCACTGTTTTTGCATGATAAATATTTCTTGATAATTTCCAGGCTGCATCTACCGAAATATAAGGGTCATAACCGTATACATCCATGCCAAGATGAGCTGCTGCGTTTGCAACGAGAACACCAATTGCGCCAAGACCGATCACTCCAAGTTTCTTTCCTTCCAATTCACAGCCCGCAAATGCCTTTTTTTGTTTCTCCGCATGTTTTGCCACATCACCGTCTTCTTCGTGCTCCTGCACCCAGTTGATTCCCCCGATAATATCTCTGGATGCGAGCAGCATACCTGCAATCACAAGTTCCTTTACACCATTTGCATTTGCTCCCGGTGTATTAAATACAACAATTCCTTCTTCTGCACATCTGTCAAGTGGAATGTTATTCACGCCTGCTCCTGCACGTGCGATTACTTTTAACTCTTTATCAAATTCCAACTCATGCATTGCAGCGCTTCTCACAAGCACTGCGTCTACACCTTCTAACTTTCCTTCAGCTTCATACTCGCCTGTAAACTGGTTTAAGCCTACTTCTGCAATTGGATTTAAACAATGAAATTTATACATATCTACAGATTCTCCTCCTCAAATTTTTTCATAAAGTCCACCAGTGCCTGAACGCCTTCTTCCGGCATCGCATTATAGATACTTGCTCTCATACCTCCAACACTTCTGTGACCTTTTAAATTCTCAAGTCCTGCCGCCTTTGCTTCTTTTACAAATTTTGCATCTAACTCGTCACTTCCTGTAACAAACGGCACATTCATAAGAGAGCGATCTTTCTTTTCCACTGTTCCTTTGAACAATTTACTTTGATCAAGAAAATCGTAAAGAATCTTTGCTTTTCTTTCATTTCTCTCTTTCATCGCTTCCAGACCACCCATCTCTTTCAGCCACTGAAATACTTTTCCACAGATATAAATTCCATAAGCAGGCGGAGTGTTGTAAAGAGAATCTGCATCAGCATGTGTCTTATATGTGAGCATCGTAGGTGTTCCCGGGAGCACATCTTCTGTAATCAAATCTTCGCGGATAATCACAATAACTACACCTGCAGGTCCGATATTCTTTTGTACACCACCATAAATAATTCCATATTTGCTGACATCTACCGGTTCTGATAAAAAGCAGGATGATACATCGGCTACAAGTGTCTTTCCTTTTGTATTTGGCAGTTCCTTAAATTTGGTTCCATAAATCGTATTATTTTCACAAATATACACATAGTCTGCATCTTCTGAGATTGGAAGATCTGAACAATCTGGTATGTAAGAAAATGTTTTATCTTCTGAAGAAGCAATTTTATTGACCTTACCATATTTTGCTGCTTCCTGGTATGCTTTTTTTGCCCATTGTCCAGTCACAATGTAGTCCGCCACCTTGTTTTTCATCAAGTTCATCGGAATCATCGCAAACTGCTGTGACGCTCCTCCCTGCAAAAACAGCACTTTATAGTTATCCGGAATATGCATGAGCTCTCTTAAATCCGACTCCGCCGTTTTGATAATCTCCTCAAATGCTTTCGATCTATGACTCATCTCCATAACCGACATTCCGCATCCCTTGTAATCTAACATCTCTTCTGCTGCTGATTTTAGAACACTTTCTGGCAATACTGCCGGTCCTGCTGAAAAATTATACACTCTGCTCATTTTTTATTCCTCCACTTCATTTTTATTTTTCTAAATCTTCTTCACTAAATGCCTCGCTGATCGCAGCCCCTGGTGCAACCATCGGCCATACTTTTTCATCACTGTCGATCTGGCAGTCAATCACAACCGGTCTCCCCATAGCCAGCGCCTCCTGGAAAGCTTTTTGAAACTCTTCCCGTGTCGCCGCACGTATTCCGACCGCCCCCATTGCTTCTGCCAATTTTACAAAGTCTACCGCATCATTTAACACGGTTGCAGAATAACGCTTTTCATAAAACAGCGTCTGCCACTGACGCACCATGCCAAGTACATGGTTATTTACCACGACTTGAATAATCGGAATATTGTATCTTGCCGCTGTTGCAATCTCATTCATATTCATTCGGAAACATCCATCTCCGGCAACATTGACCACGGTCTTGTCCGGCATCCCCATCTTTGCTCCGAGCGAAGCGCCAAGTCCATAGCCCATTGTCCCAAGACCTCCCGAAGTTAAAAACGTTCTCGGTTTTGTGTATTTATAAAATTGTGCAGCCCACATCTGATGCTGTCCGACTTCTGTTGTAATGATTGCGTCTCCGTTAGTCTGTCTGTATATTTCTTCCACAATATACGGTCCTGTAAGTCCTTCCGGATGATACGTCAGAGGATGTTTTTCTTTATATTCCTCAATCTGCTGTTTCCATTCCTCATGACTTTGCTGTTCCACCTTTTCATTCAGGATTATCAGAACTTCTTTGATATCTCCGGTCACACTCGCATCTGTGAGAATATTTTTATCTATTTCTGCCGGATCAATATCAATTTGCAGAATTTTCGCATGATGTGCAAATTTCTTTGCATTTCCAGTCACACGGTCACTGAACCTTGCACCGACCACGACCAAAAGGTCACATTGGCTCACTCCAAAATTCGACGCTTTCGTTCCATGCATTCCAAGCATTCCAGAGTACAGCTCATCTGTTCCCGGAAATGCTCCTTTTCCCATCAGAGAATCCGCCACAGGCGCATCAATTTTATGTGCAAATTCCACTAAAGACTCACTTGCTCCTGACAAAACTGCCCCGCCACCCACAAAAATATATGGTTTCTTGGCTCTCTGAATCATTTTCACCGCTGTTTCAATCTCATCTTCATCGATTTTCTTTCTCTGAATATCTGTGACGTCAATTTCTACTTTTTGATATTCACTCAGATTTGCAGTCACATCTTTCGGAATATCGATCAGAACTGGTCCCGGTCTTCCTGTCCTTGCAATCAAAAACGCTTTTCGAATCGTATCCGCCAATTTATCGACATCTTTGACGATATAATTGTGCTTTGTAATCGGCATTGTAATGCCTGCGATATCTATTTCCTGAAAACTATCTTTTCCAAGCAGGGAAACACCTACGTTACAGGTAATCGCCACTACTGGAATGGAATCCATATACGCCGTCGCAATCCCGGTCACAAGATTCGTGGCTCCCGGTCCACTTGTTGCAAGGCAGACACCTACTTTCCCGGTTGCTCTTGCATATCCGTCTGCTGCATGTGCAGCTCCCTGTTCGTGGGAAGTCAATATATGACAAATCTCATCGCTATGTTTATATAACGCATCGTATACATTTAAAATCGCACCTCCCGGATATCCAAATACAGTATCCACTCCCTGCTCTTTCAAACATTCGATCACGATTTCTGCTCCTGTTAATTGCATCTGTCTTTCTCCTTCTCTTTATCTTGGGATTTCTAATACAGCTCCTCTGTTTCCGGATGTCACCAGCGCCGCATATCTTGCCAAATAACCTGTTGTAACCTTTGGTTTTCTTGGTTTCCACTCTGCTTTCCTTTTTGCAAGCAGCTCATCCGAAACAGCCAGCTCTATTTTATTTTCCGGGATATTGATCTTAATGATATCGCCTTCTTCCACTAACGCAATTGGACCTCCCACTGCTGCTTCCGGAGACACGTGTCCGATGGATGCACCTCTTGATGCGCCACTGAAACGCCCATCCGTAATCAACGCCACACTGGAGCCGATTCCCATACCGGCAATTGCCGATGTCGGATTGAGCATCTCCCTCATTCCAGGTCCTCCTTTCGGTCCCTCATAGCGAATGACAACCACATCACCTGCGACAATTTTTCCGCCCTTGATTGCGGCAATCGCATCTTCCTCACAGTCAAACACTCTCGCCGGACCTTCATGTACCATCATCTCTTCCACAACCGCCGAACGTTTTACAACGCCGCCATGTGGTGCAAGGTTTCCTGTGAGCACTGCAAGACCACCTGTTTCACTGTATGGATTTTCAATTGGTCTTATGACATCCGGATCTTTGTTGACACATCCCTCAATGTTCTCACCAACTGTTTTTCCAGTTACGGTCATGCACTCTGTATATAAAAGATTCTTTTTATTTAACTCATTCATCACTGCATACACACCGCCTGCCTCGTTCAGGTCTTCCATATACGTGTGTCCTGCCGGTGCGAGATGACAGAGGTTCGGGGTCTTTGCACTGATCTCATTTGCAAATGTGATATCAAAATCCATTCCAATCTCATGTGCAATCGCCGGAAGATGTAACATACTGTTTGTCGAACAGCCCAGCGCCATATCCACAGTAAGTGCATTCAAAATCGCCTTTTCTGTCATAATATCTCTTGGCCTGATATTTTTCTCCCACAGCTCCATCACTTTCATTCCTGCGTGTTTTGCAAGGCGGATTCGTTCGGAATACACCGCCGGAATCGTTCCATTTCCTTTCAATCCCATACCAAGCACTTCCGTCAGACAGTTCATGCTGTTTGCCGTGTACATACCGGAGCAGGAACCACAAGTCGGACATGCTTTGCTCTCAAATTCCTGTACATCTTCTGCAGTCATCGTTCCCGCCGCATAGGAACCAACTGCCTCAAACATACTCGAAAGGCTTGTCTTGCATCCCTTCACTCTCCCCGCAAGCATCGGACCTCCGCTCACAAAAATCGTCGGCACATTGATTCTTGCTGCTGCCATCAAAAGTCCCGGTACATTTTTATCACAGTTCGGAATCATGACAAGCGCATCAAACTGATGTGCCATAGCCATCGCTTCCGTGGAATCTGCGATCAGGTCTCTTGTGACAAGAGAATATTTCATACCGATATGCCCCATTGCAATTCCGTCACAGACTGCAATTGCCGGAAACATAACAGGCGTTCCACCAGCCATTGCCACACCCATTTTTACCGCATTGGCAATCTTGTCAAGATTCATATGCCCCGGCACAATCTCATTGTAAGAACACACGATTCCCACTAACGGTTTTTCCAACTCTTCTTCTGTATATCCTAATGCATTGAACAACGAACGGTGCGGTGCCTGCTGCATTCCTTTTGTTACTGTATCACTTCTCATATCTGTCTCTCCCTTCGTTACGCAATTCTTTCACAGATCAGATCACCGATTTTCGCAGTGCCAACCTGTTCTTTTCCTTCTGACATGATATCGATGGTACGGTACCCATCTTTTAATACCTGACTGACTGCTTTCTCAATTGCATCCGCCTCTTTATCTAAGTCAAATGAAAATCTTAACATCATCGCCGCAGACAGTATTGTGGCAATCGGATTAGCAATTCCTTTGCCTGCAATATCCGGTGCCGAACCGCCGCTTGGCTCATATAGACCGAATTTTGTATCGTTCAAACTTGCCGAGGCAAGCATTCCGATTGAACCTGTCACCATGCTTGCCTCATCGGACAAAATGTCTCCAAACATGTTTTCTGTCAAAATCACATCAAACTGCTTTGGATCTTTTACAAGCTGCATCGCACAGTTGTCGACAAGCATATGTTCCAAAGCAACTTCTGGATATTCTTTTGCAATCTCCTCAACAATCTTTCTCCATAATCTGGAAGAATCAAGGACATTCGCTTTATCCACACTGATCACTTTTTTTCTTCGTTTCATCGCGATCTCAAATGCTCTCTTTGCAATTCTTCGAATCTCATTCTCATTGTAGGTAAGTTCGTCACATGCGGTCATAACACCATCTATCTCTTCCGTCTTTCGATTTCCAAAATACAATCCACCCGTTAGTTCTCGCATGATCATCATATCAAATCCACCTTCGGTAATCTCTTCTTTTAACGGGCATGCTCCTTTCAATTCATCATACAGCACTGCCGGTCTTAAGTTTGCAAAGAGATTCAATTCTTTTCGAATCTTTAAAAGTCCTGCCTCCGGGCGTCTGTTTGGTTCCAACTGATACCACGGTGAAACTTTTGCATCTCCTCCGATAGAGCCCATCAAAACAGCGTCACATGATTTTGCTTCCGCTACAGTCTCATCTGTCAATGGGATCCCATGTACATCAATCGAGGCGCCTCCAAGCAATAACTCTTTATATCTGTATGTATGGCCGTACACTTCTCCGACCTTATCTAATACTTTCATTGCCTCTTCTACAATTTCAGGACCAATCCCATCCCCTTTGATAATTCCAACTTTCAATTCCATATATCTCTTCCCTTCTCTTGCAAAAGTTTATAGGTCTAATCATATCGTATTTTTATTCACGTTTCAACCCTTTAATACGGAAAAGTGTATTTTTTTAGAGTATACTCTGTTTTAAGGCCAAAAAAAGAGAAGGCTAAGCCTTCCCTTTACATTCACTTATTCTTCTGTATTTGCTTTTTCTACCTGCGTAATCGCTGCTTTCTGCATCGGAATACGGCAGTTCTTGTTATTACCAAACTCTACAATTACATCCTCGTCTGTAATATCAATGATTACTCCGTAGAATCCACTTGTTGTCAACACAGTATCACCTACTGCCAGTTCAGATAACATCAACTGTATTCTCTTCTGTTCTTTCTTTTGCGGACGCATCAGTAAGAACCAAAATCCCCCAAGAATTACTGCATAAAAAATAAGCAAAAATATTGGATTATTCATCTTATTTCCTCCTACTATTTTTAAACACTATGACCATCATACACAATCTATAGACATACATCAAGTGTTTTTTTAGATTTCATAATTTTTTTATACTTCCTGAATTCCCATTCCTGCAAGTTTTTCTCTTTTGTATTCTTTATAGCGTCCTGCTTCAATCGCAGCTCTGATCTCTTCCATCATATTGTTATAGAAATACAAATTATGCAGCACACAGAGTCTCATTCCAAGCATCTCTTTTGCTTTCAAAAGATGTCTGATGTACGCTCTGCTGTATGTGCGGCATGCAGGACACTGGCAGCCCTCTTCAATCGGCGCGTCATCCAGCTCATATTTTGCATTGAACAAGTTTAATTTCCCCTGATTTGTATATACATGTCCATGTCTTCCGTTTCGGCTCGGATATACACAGTCAAAAAAGTCAACACCCCTGTCAACCGCTTCCAAAATATTTGCCGGAGTCCCTACACCCATCAGATACGTAGGTTTCTCAATCGGAAGATACGGCACAACCGCCTCCAAAATGCGATACATCTCCTCATGGGATTCTCCTACCGCAAGCCCTCCGACTGCGTATCCATCCAAATCCATCTTTGCAATCTCTTTCGCATGTTCAATACGAATATCTTCATAAATTCCGCCTTGATTAATTCCAAATAGCATCTGGTGCTGGTTGATCGTATCCGGAAGCGTATTCAATCTTGCCATCTCGGCTTTGCATCTTGCAAGCCATCTTGTTGTACGTTCCACTGAGTTCTGAATATATTCTCTTGTCGCCACACTGGATGGGCACTCATCAAATGCCATTGCAATCGTAGAAGCCAGATTGGACTGAATCTGCATACTTTCCTCCGGTCCCATAAAGATTTTTTTGCCATCAATGTGAGAGTTAAAGTACACACCTTCTTCTTTAATCTTACGAAGTCCCGCAAGCGAAAACACCTGGAACCCACCGGAATCTGTCAGAATCGGCTTATCCCATACCATAAATTTATGAAGACCGCCTAACTTTTTCACCACTTGATCTCCGGGTCTCACATGCAGATGATACGTATTGGATAACTCTACCTGCGTCTTAATTCCTTGTAAATCTTCTGTAGATACGGCGCCTTTGATTGCCGCCGCAGTTCCTACATTCATAAATACAGGGGTCTGAATGACCCCGTGCACTGTATGGAACTCGCCTCGTTTTGCGAGTCCATCTCGTTTTAATAATTTATACATGTCTTTACCTCTTTACTTTTAATAATGAATCACGACCGGGCACCCCACTTGAAGCATATCATACAATTGTCCTGCCAAAGCCGGCGGCATATTGATACAGCCGTGAGAACCTTTTCTCGTCTTATAAATCTCACCGCCAAACGCTGTCTGCCATTTGGCATCATGGAACCCAATTCCCGTCCATGTAACTCGCATCCAGTACTCTACCGGTGTCTCATATTCATAAGTTCCATCCGGTTTTTTGTCACCGCGAAGTGTTTTATTTCTCATCTTCTCCAAAATAGTATATGTACCCTGTGGCGTCACACGTTCCGGCACTGGGATTCCGGTCACTACATCCGTCTCAAGCTTCACAGTTCCATCCACGATATACCACATATGTTGTGTCGTCAAATCTACTTCCAAATATGTCGTTCCAAAATCTTGTGCTCCATGTGATGCCGCTGTCTGCGAATACACCGGCTCTCTTTCTACCGCTTCACCGGACTTGATATTATTCACCAAAGTCTCGTATTCCGCGTCTTTATCAATCTCCCAGCCATATCCTCCGCCGGACACCTCTGCAGTCTTTCCCGTCGGCGTTGTAATCGTTCTGACTTTTCCAACCGTATTATACTGATTGCACAGTTCATCAATGTACGCTCTCATCGCATCTTCCGAGAATGTGACATTCATATTCTCATCTACCGTCATCCACTGTGAGATCAGAGATTTATCTACAACTGTTTTCGGTTCTACCGTATATGTAACAGAAGCGTTCAAATAACTATTCATGCTGTCTTTTGCAGAAATAACTTCTTTTGATTCCGTAGTGAACTTCGGTGCCACATAGCACTTCTCTTTGTCCAAATCTAATGTTGCTCTAAATTGTCCTACATAATCATGTAAAACTTTTGAAAATGTTTCCTGATCAATCTGCGTTCCAAGCGTCTCAGCCTGAATCTCAAACTGCTCCCCGTTAAAAACCGGCTGTGCCGAAACCGGCGCTGTCTGGTTCTCTTCTTTCAAACAGTCCAGAGATGCCATTGCCTGGTTCAGCTTGTCTTCATTGTAGCTTACTTCCACCGTTGCCTGTGCGCTGTCATTTCCAAAAAATGCCGTAAACCATAAAAATGGATTCTGATTCTCCTTTACTTCTTCGACACCTTTTCCATTCTTGTATTGCAGATCAATCGCACTTCCCTGAATGGTCTCGGTCTTTCCATCTCTTTCTTTTAATGTCAGCGTATAATCACTCACCTGTTTCTTCATATAGTTTTCTACGTCTTTCACAGTCTTTCCTGAAAAACTGACATCATTGATCTTTGTTTCAAAGTAAAAATGGTTGATAAAAAAGAGGGAAAATCCCAAATAAATAAGACCTATTGCTCCTAAGATGCCTGCGATAATGATTCTGCCACGTTTCTTTTTTCCATGCTTTTTGACTTCCTTATCGAAGCTTGTGTCATCATTCAAGAAGAAAATCTCACTCTCCGTCTCTTCCTCTGATTCTTCCTCTTCTTTCGACTCGGCAGTCTCCTCTGATTCCGAAGCTTTTGGCGTCTCTTCGTCCTCTGAGTCAGCAATGCTTTCCATGATTTCTTTCATAGTTTCTTCTACGATCTCGTCTGATGATCTTTCTTCTTTTTGTCGTTCTTTATCGCTCATTTAGTATAACTCCTCTTATCCTTAATCCATATGTTGATATTATAATACGAACATATGGAAAAGTACAGTACAAAATCATTAATAATACTTAATAAAATTGTTACATTTCACGAACAACAATTGCTTTTTTCTCCAATTCATGTATAATAATATTTGTGTGCCTTCAGTTAAGAAATACTAAACTTTTTGTTTATTTTTACTTTTACAGGCGCACTCTACTACTCTGTTGCAGATTAGAAAGGATTACTTTATGAATATCGGAAATAAGATCAAAGAACTTCGAATCGAAAAAAATTTGACACAGGAAGAATTAGCTAATCGAGCAGAACTGTCGAAGGGATTCATCTCACAGTTAGAGCGAAATCTGACTTCCCCTTCTATCGCAACTTTAATTGATATTCTTCAGTGCCTCGGTACAAATCTGACCGAATTCTTTGCCGAAGAGTCCGATGAACAGATCGTCTTTCGCAAAGATGATTTTTTTGTAAAAAAGGACACAGAACTTCGCAACACCATTGAATGGATCATTCCAAACGCTCAAAAGAATATGATGGAACCAATCCTGCTTACATTGGAAGCCGGAGGCTCCACTTACTTAGACGTCCCCCACGAAGGGGAAGAATTCGGTTATGTTCTGCATGGAAGTATTCAGATCCATGTAGGCAGGAAAGTACACACTGCCAAAAAAGGGGAATCTTTTTACTTTATTCCCCATTCGGAACATTATATAACAGCAAACAAAACAAACGGTGCAAAGATTATATGGGTGACAACCCCACCGAGTTTTTAATACAAGGAGGATTTTATATGGCGAGAAAATTAATTGACATTTCACACATTTCAAAATCGTACGGAGACAACCTTGTGTTGGACGATTTGAATCTATATATTAATGAAAACAAATTTTTAACACTGTTGGGACCAAGCGGCTGCGGAAAGACTACACTGCTCCGTATCCTGGGAGGATTTGAGACTCCGGACAACGGGAAAATTATTTTTGACGGAAAGGATATCACCAACCTTGCCCCAAATAAACGCCAGCTTAATACGGTATTTCAAAAATACGCATTGTTTTCCCATATGTCTATTGCTGATAATATTGCATTTGGATTGAAAATCAAAGGCAAATCAAAAGCTTATATCAACGATAAAATCAAGTATGCATTAAAACTTGTAAATTTAGATGGATTTGAAAATCGAACTCCGGATTCTCTAAGCGGAGGTCAGCAGCAGCGAATTGCCATTGCACGGGCAATTGTAAACGAACCGAAAGTACTACTGTTGGATGAGCCTTTAGGCGCACTGGATTTAAAACTTCGCCAGGATATGCAGTATGAGTTAATCCGCTTAAAGAACGAACTCGGCATAACATTTGTCTATGTCACACATGATCAGGAAGAGGCGCTTACGATGTCTGACACTATTGTCGTCATGAATCAGGGTTACATCCAACAGATCGGGACACCGGAAGACATCTACAACGAGCCGGAAAATGCATTTGTTGCAGATTTTATTGGTGAAAGTAATATTCTCCCTGCAATCATGGTTGAAGATAAACTGGTAAAAATTCTCGGCGTGAATTTTCCATGCGTGGATACTGGGTTTGGAAAAAATAAACCGGTAGATGCGGTCATCCGTCCGGAAGATATTGATTTAGTCAAGCCGGAAGAAGGTATTTTGGAAGGAATTGTCACACATTTGATTTTCAAAGGTGTCCATTATGAGATGGAAGTCACTGCAAATAATTTCGAATGGCTGGTGCACAGTACAGATATGGTTCCTGTCGGAACACCGGTCGGCATTAAAGTGGATCCGTTCGATATCCAGATTATGAAAAAACCAGAATCCAAAGATGAGGAGGCTGTTATCATTGAAGAATAAGAAAAAACTTTTGACAGGACCTTACTTATTCTGGGCTGTCTCATTCATTATCATTCCATTGTTTATGATACTTTATTATGGTCTGACAAATGAAAAGAAAGAATTCACCTTACTGAATCTTGCAAAAATAACGACTCCGGAAAATTTAAAAGCACTTGGTCTGGCGCTTCTGCTGTCGCTTGTCAGCACTGCGATCTGTCTGATCCTGGCGTATCCGCTTGCTATGATACTCGCTTCAAAAAGCATGAATCAGACAAGCTTTATCGTCTTGATCTTCATCCTCCCGATGTGGATGAATTTCCTGCTTCGTACCCTTGCATGGCAGACATTGCTTGAGAAAAACGGAGTTATCAACAGCGTATTGTCTTTTTTACATCTGCCGACGCAGTCCATGATCAATACGCCTTCTGCGATCATTCTTGGTATGGTATATAATTTTTTGCCGTTTATGGTGCTTCCAATTTATAATGTCATTGTAAAAATTGACAAAGATGTCATTTCTGCGGCAAAAGATCTAGGCGCAAACAATGTACAGACTTTTTTGAAAATCATACTGCCGCTTACTACTTCTGGGATCATCAGTGGGATTACGATGGTATTTGTGCCTGCTCTCACTACCTTTGTTATCTCGGATTTGCTCGGCGGAAGTAAGATTCTGTTGATTGGAAATGTCATCGAGCAGGAATTTAAGCAGAGCAGTAACTGGAACGTCGGTTCCGGGCTTTCACTTGTGCTGATGATATTCATTATCGCAAGCATGGCACTGATTGCCAAATACGATAAAGATGGAGAGGGAACCGCATTCTAATGAAAAAGACATTACAAAATATTTACTTATCACTAATCATCTTTTTGTTATACGCCCCAATCGTGACACTTGTTGTTTTGTCCTTTAACAACTCAAAGACACGTGCAAAATGGGGAGGCTTTACCGGAAAATGGTATATTTCCCTTTTCCAAAACGAGCAGATTATGAGCGCTCTTTATACAACGCTTGTCATCGCACTGTTGTCTGCTCTTATTGCAACCCTGATCGGCACTGCCGCTGCGATCGGCATTCAGGGAATGAAGAGAAAATCCCGCACGATTGCAATGGGAATCACCAATATTCCGATGTTAAATGCAGATATCGTGACCGGTATCTCATTGATGCTTTTATTTATCGCTGTCGGATCCGGCTTAAAATATCTGGGTATTAATTTTTCACTGGGATTTGCAACTGTGCTGATCGCACACATAACGTTTAATATTCCATACGTCATTTTGAGTGTTATGCCAAAGCTCAAACAAACCAAACGCAGCACTTATGAAGCCGCACTCGACCTCGGCGCATCTCCGATTTACGCCTTTTTTAAAGTTGTATTTCCGGATATTCTGCCGGGCGTGTTCTCAGGATTTTTGCTGGCATTTACCATGTCTTTGGACGATTTTGTCATCACCCACTTTACAAAAGGTCCGGGTGTCGATACGTTATCAACCAAAATTTACAGTGAAGTCCGCAAAGGAATCAAACCGGAAATGTATGCACTTTCCACTTTGTTGTTTGTGTCCGTGCTGATTCTGCTGATTCTGATCAACGTATCACCAAACAAAAAAGGCAGCACCGACAAAACACTGAATGTGAAAAAATCTCAGAAAGCCGTTCACTTTGTACTTCGCAAAGTTGTTCCGGCGATTATGGCAGTCGTGGTCATTGCCGGTGGAATTTTCTATAGTTCCAAAGAAGATTTAAGCGGAACCAATCAGGTCATCGTCTATAACTGGGGAGAATATCTCGATCCGGAAGTTATCACTCTGTTTGAAAAAGAGACCGGGATCAATGTCGTATATGAAGAATTTGAGACAAATGAGATCATGTACCCCAAAGTACAGTCCGGCGCTATCGCATACGATGTGGTATGCCCATCTGACTATATGATCCAACGTATGATTGAAAATGATCTTCTAGCAGAACTGAACTTTGATAACATTCCGAACGTCAAAAACATTGGTCAAGAATATTTCAAGCAATCCAGACAGTTTGACTCCGAAAATAAATATTCGGTGCCTTATTGCTGGGGAACTGTTGGAATTCTCTACAATAAAACAATGGTTGATGAGCCAATCGACAGTTGGAGCGTTCTGTGGGATAAAAAATATATAGATAACATTTTAATGCAGGACAGCGTCCGTGACGCCTTTGCTGTAGCTCTTAAATATAAAGGGCACTCTTTAAATTCGACAGATCTCGACGAATTAGAGGAGGCAAAAGAACTTCTGATCGAACAGAAACCACTCGTGCAGGCTTATGTAATCGATCAGGTTCGCGACAAAATGATTGGAAACGAAGCGGCTATCGGAGTAATTTATTCCGGCGAAGCAATTTATACACAACTGGAAAATCCAAATTTGGAATATGTCATTCCAAAGGAGGGTTCCAATGTTTGGATCGACTCCTGGGTAATTCCAAAAAATGCTAAGCACAAAGAAAATGCAGAAGCTTTCATCAACTTTTTATGTCGACCGGACATCGCCAAAATGAATTTTGATTATATTACCTATTCCACACCAAACACCGCTGCTCGAGAACTGATCGAAGATCCGGCTATCCGAAACAGCAAAATCGCATTTCCTGATGCAAGCGAACTGGAACGCTGCGAGACCTTTCAGTTCCTGGGAGATAAAAACGATGCCATTTATAATAAGCTTTGGCGCGAAATCAAATCCCAATAGCTTCTTTTGAGGCAGAAAGAGAGTTTTTATGAAACGAATTTTTTCCTATACCATCTCGGCTAAATACAACAATTGTACCCTGATTTCTTTTCTAAAGGAATCAGGGTATTCCAGTCAGGTGATCACACATTTAAAACGCACAGAGAACGGAATTTTATTAAACAAGACCTGGGCAAGAGTCCGCGATATCCTGCACACAGATGATATTTTAACCATCACATTAGAAGAAAAGACTTCTTCTGAAAATATCGTTGCATCGCCTCTTCCACTTCATATCGTCTATGAAGATGAAGATTTGATGGTTATAAATAAACCGGCAGATATGCCGATCCACCCTTCACAGGGCAATTACGACAACACGCTTGCCAATGCAGTCGCTTACTATTATGCACAAAAAGGGGAGCCTTTCACTTACCGCTGTATCAACCGCTTAGATCGTGATACAACCGGACTTTTAATTCTCGCAAAACATATGTATAGTGCCTCCCTCCTCTCGGACATGGTAAAAAACCGAAAAATCCACCGGGAATATCTCGCAGTTGCGGAAGGCAAGACCCCTTCATCCGGCGTCATTGATGCGCCAATCGGAAGAGTAGACGGTTCCACTATCGAGCGTCAGGTTGACTATGAACAAGGTGACTATGCCTGCACTCATTACAAACGTCTTTGCTATAAAAACGGATATTCACTTGTATCCCTGACATTAAAGACCGGCCGTACCCACCAGATACGCGTACATATGAAACACATTGGTCATCCGCTTCCCGGTGATTTCTTATACAATCCCAACTACCACGTCATCAAACGTCAGGCGCTGCATTCTCACTGTCTGTCATTCGAACATCCAATCACCAAAGAACCGCTGACATTCTCCTCTCCTCTTCCAGATGATATGGCAATTTTTTTCAATAATACAAATCAGGAGACAGTCAATTGACTGTCTCCCAACTATATTTCTTATATTTTTATACGTTAAAACATCCTCCACCAACAAATTCCCGCAAAAGAGAATTCGCCGGAATATTTTCACTTCCCACACCAATAAAATAGTCCAAAAACTTCAACAGACGTTTCGCTTCCACATATTCCTCGCAGTCTTTCTCAATTCCAAACAAAATCGGTTCCGCATATAATTTCAACACTGCCAACTCATAAATGAGCGCAGAATTAAACATTACATCTGCATCCTCCTGATAAGGAAAAATATTCTCTTCCTCCCCTTTTCTCACGGAAGGCCACATCGCGATTGTCTGTTTTGCAGAAGCACCACGGGTTCTTGCATCTCTGACCATGCGCCGTATCAGGCGCCCATCCGTTGTCGGAATGCGATTGTGTTCATCGATATTCAACTGTGTCAATGCACTGATATAAATCTTAAACTTATTTTCTTTGGAGAGTTTATACGTCATGGCATCATTCAGACAATGAATCCCCTCAATCACAAGCACATCCTGTTCCCCAAGCTTTTTAGTCTCGCCGGAATATTCTCTTTTTCCTGTTTTAAAATTAAATGTAGGGAGCGCCACTTCTTTTCCTGACAAAAGATCTAACATATCCTGATTGAACAATTCCGCATCAATCGCTTCCAAACATTCAAAGTTATAATTGCCATCTTTGTCTTTCGGAGTCTTTTCCCGTTCAACAAAATAATTGTCTACGGCGATTGGATGCGGAACAAGTCCGTTCGCCCGCAGCTGAATCGAAAGCCGATGCGAAAAGGTTGTTTTTCCTGAAGAAGACGGCCCTGCGATCAGCACAAATTTGATGTCTGATTTATTTGCAATCATCTCCGCTATCTCCGCAATCTTCTTCTCCTGCATCGCTTCCTGCACAAGGATCATATCCTGAATATCCCCATTAGTAATCTTGTCATTCAGCGCGCCTACTGTCTCAATATTTTGTATGTCTCCCCACTTGGTCGATTCTTTCAGAACCTGAAATAATTTATGCTGTGGTCTGAAAGACGGAACGACTGTCGGCGCATCTTTTTCCGGCATCTGAATTACAAAGCCTTCATCATACAGATGCAGTTCAAAGTATGGCAGGTACGATGCATCCGGCACCATATATCCATAATAATAGTCCTCAAACTCATTCATACTATAAATATTGACTTTTGACACTCTTCGGTATTCAAAAAGTCTTTCTTTGTCATGCATTCCATGTTTGTGGAATAAAGCAATTGCCTCATCCGTATGAATCGTACGTTTGTCAATCGGCATCTTTTCCGCAACCATCTCTAACATGCGGCTCTTCACCTTGTCAAGGAAACGCTGATCTACTGCGACATCCCCTTCAATCGTGCAATAATAACCCTTGCTCAAAGAAAAATGAATACGTACCTTCCAAATATCTTTATGTTCACAGACATCATAGATTGCTTTTACAAGCATCAAACACATGCTTCTTCGATATGTCTGGTTTCCCACGGAATCCCCCGTCGTAACAAATCGTAAAGTACAGTCTTTTGTGACTCCTTTTCTTAACTCCTGAAGCTTTTTATCTTCAAACACTAAGACAATCTCATTTTCATATTGTTTTTGGTATTCCTTTGCAATTTTCGCAAAAGTCGTCCCTTCCTCATACTGCTTTACTTCATTCCCTACTTTTACCTGATATACCTTTCTATCCATGTGCTACTCCTTTCTTACAGCTATACTGTCTGAAACGGCTGTACAATCTCTGCTTTTTCTATCTTAACGCACGACAGATGACTCTCTAAAAACATCGCCATATCTTCTATGAAAATATGCTCCAATCCATAGTGCCCTGCATCTATTATGTCAAGTCCTCTTGCAACTGCGTCAATTCCCTCATGATGTCCAATATCTCCAGTCACAAGTACCTCTGCTCCCGTCTGAAGTGCAGTGTCAATCATACTCTTACCCGACCCCGGAGAAATTGCTGCACGTGTCACTTTCCTTTCTATATCACCAAATACCTTTACATCAGGCAGATGAAACTTCTCTTTTACCAGTTCACAGCACTCACCCAAAGTCATCTCATGTTTTAAAAGCCCTACTCTTCCAATCCCCTGATTATTTTCCGGAATCGTCACCTCCAAAGGCTCCGCCTGCACAAGTTCCATCATTTTTCCCGACAGCTCCGCCATGCCAAGCACATCGTAATTCGTGTGCATTGCATAATATGATATGTCATGCTGTAACAATTTCACAACGCGATTGCTGATAAAATGCTCATCCGTAACCGTTTTCAACGGCGAAAAAATAAGTGGATGATGCGTGACAAGCATATCTGCATTTCCCCTTATCGCCGCCTCAATAATCTCATCGGTCGCATCCAGCGCCACATAAATACGCTTTACTTCTTTTTCAGTGCGTCCCACCAAAAGTCCGACGTTATCCCAAGCCAACGCTGCCTCTTTTGGATATGTACCCTCAATCACATCAATTATCTCTCTACAAAGCATATGTTTCCCTCTCTTAATAAATTCCAAGCGCCTCTTTTGTCTGTGCTGTCTCATTTTCAAGTTCCGCTATCCGGGATGCAATATGTATTCCTTCTTCCTTCCTTAGCTGTCTGCAAATTTGCTCTTTTGTCTTTTCTTCCTTTTCTAAAAACAATTTTAAAACAGGATGTTTTTCTCTGAGTAACAACTTCCCATACCGCAGTTCTAATGTACTGTATTCCTCAGCAGACCCGTTTGCCACCTTCATCATCGGATAAAATTTTCCATCCTCCAAAACCATATCTTCTGCTATAATGCGGTAATTATGTTCACACAGATACTGGCGCACCTTTGCAATTTCAGACTGTGGCTGCAGAATGAATTCCGTCAGATTTCTGAAAATCTCTTCTCCATCCTCCATGATCTTTATGACAAGACCACCACCCATTCCGGCGACAATGACACAGTCACATTCTCCTATCTGTAGTTTTTGAACCCCGTCTGACAGTCTAGTCTTAATCTGCTCCCCCAAACCGTGCATCCGAATATGTGCTTCTGCACGGTCCAAAGGTCCCCGATTGATATCCATCGCAATCGCGCATTTATTTTTTCCAGACTCTACCAGATAGATTGGAATATAACCATGGTCTGTTCCGACATCCGCGACTGTCACTCCATTGCTCACAAGATCTGCAACTGCCTGTAATCTCTTTGATAGCTCCATACAAATACCCTAATCCAAATAATCACGAAGTTTACGGCTTCTGCTTGGATGACGGAGTTTTCGAAGCGCTTTCGCCTCAATCTGACGGATTCTTTCACGGGTGACGTCAAATTCTTTTCCGACTTCTTCCAATGTACGTGCACGTCCATCGTTCATACCAAAACGAAGACGCAATACTTTCTGTTCTCTGTCAGTCAACGTATCCAACACTTCTCCCAATTGCTCTTTCAGCAACGTTGCTGCTGCTGCCTCAGCCGGCACCGGAACATTGTCATCCTGAATAAAATCTCCCAAATGACTGTCCTCTTCTTCACCGATCGGTGTTTCCAAAGATACAGGTTCCTGAGAAATCTTCAAAATCTCGCGTACTCTTTCCACCGGCATGTCCAGTTCTTCTGCAATCTCCTCCGGCAACGGCTCACGCCCCAATTCCTGCAGCAGCTGTCTTGATACGCGAATCAATTTGTTAATTGTCTCCACCATATGAACCGGAATACGAATGGTTCTCGCCTGATCTGCAATCGCTCTCGTAATTGCCTGTCTGATCCACCATGTCGCATACGTACTGAATTTGAATCCTTTCTGATAATCAAACTTTTCAACCGCTTTGATCAATCCCAAATTTCCTTCCTGAATCAAGTCAAGAAATAACATTCCACGTCCCACATAGCGTTTCGCAATGCTGACAACAAGACGAAGATTTGCCTCTGCAAGCCTCTTTTTCGCATCTTCATCACCTTCTGCCATCCGTTTCGCCAGTTCAATTTCTTCCTCTGCACTCAACAATGGCACTTTACCGATTTCTTTCAGATACATACGCACCGGATCTTCGATGCTGATTCCATCCGGCACAGACAAATCAATCTTTTCCATGTCAACTTCATCTTCATCCGTCAACAAAATCTCCACATCATCTGCATCATCCGTGTCCGGACTGATTCTGAGTACATCAATATTCTGCGATTCCAAATACTCGAATATTTTCTCCATCTGTTCTGCTTCCAGCTCCATATCTGAGAAAACTTCATTGATCTCCTGTATCTCAAGAATACTTTTCTTCTTCTTCCCTAAAGCAACCAGATTTTTCAATTTTTCCTCAAATTTTATAGCTCTTTCTTCCATGTAGTGTCCATCCTCTCATAGCTTGTTTATATTTTATCCTTAATCAATAGAAATATGCATTTTTTGCAAGTCCTGAAGAGATTTCTTTGCCTCCATCAGTCTCTGCAGCCCCACAATATCCGTAGGGTTCAACATCTTTGTCGCAAACTCGATGCTGTTGTATTTTACGCGGATAATCGTCTCCTTCAACGCTTTCTCCTGCTCTTCTTTCGTGGTGAGTTCTCGAATCTTCGTATGGAACAACTCTGCCACTTCCCGGTGTTCTTCCTCATCTGTAAAATGATTCATCACCTTTGCCGGATTGACCTCTCCCGCTTCATACTGCTCATACAGAATCTCAGCAACTGTGCGGTAAAGTTCTTTTGTAAAATCTTCCGGTACAATATACTTTTTAATCTGTGCAAACAACGCCTCATTCTCTATCAGCCACGTCAGTAATATCTTCTGAGACTTCAGATTCCCATCTTCTTTTTGCTTTTCCCTGTTCGCCGTCTGTTTTGGCCGCTCCGCAGGTGTCGCCTGCCCCATTTGGATCGCCATCTTACCCACCAGTTTTTTCAATTCCTCATATCCAATCCGATATTTTTCAGCAACTGCTTCTATGTAATTGTTGCGCTCAATCTCTTCCTCAAACATGGTGAGACGTTTTGCTGCTTCTTTATGAAACGCAGTCTTTCCCTCCGGTGAGTTCATATCATACTCTTTTTCCAGAATCTCCAGGGAGAACAAAAATCCATTTCTTGCTTTATTGATCCTCTCCTCAAACGCCTCTGTTCCAAGATTCTTGATAAACTCGTCCGGGTCTTTATACGGCTCCATCCGGATAATCTTAGCTGTAATGCCTGCTTCTTTTAAAATCGGCATTGCACGAAGTGCTGCTCTTGTTCCGGCCTCATCGCTGTCATAGGTCAGATAAACTTCATTCACATACCGCTTGATCAGCGATGCATGTCCAGTAGTCAACGCTGTCCCAAGCGATGCAACCGCATTCGTAAATCCTGCCTGATGAAGCGAAATCACATCCATATATCCCTCACAGATCAAAAAATAAGGTTTTCTGGATGTTCTGGCGCGATTCAATCCATAGAGATTCCTGCTCTTGTCAAACACTTCCGTCTCCGGCGAGTTCAAATATTTCGGCTTTGCATCTCCCATAACTCTTCCGCCAAATCCAATCACCCGGTTATTGACGTCCATGATCGGGAACATCACACGATTCCAAAATTTGTCGTGTGCCCCATGCCTTTCATCAACACTAATCAACCCCGCTTTTACAAGCAGTTCATCTTTATAGCCTTTTGTCTTTAAATACCGATACAGATCATCACTGTATTTATTCGAATATCCCAGACCAAAAGCGGTGATCGTCTCCTCACTCAGTCCTCTGCCAGTCAAATAGGTATGTGCCAGTTTCCCCTGCTCGGTCTTTAACTGGGCATAAAAATATTTTGCGGCAAGCTTATTGATCTCCAGCAGCGTCGCCTTCAGATCAGCTCTCTCTTTTGCTTCTTTGGAATACTCCACTTCCGGAATATCCACTCCTGCCCGCTCAGCAAGCATCTTAAACGCTTCCACGAAAGAATAATTCTCATATTCCATAATAAACGTAAATACATTGCCTCCCGCACCACATCCGAAGCAATAATACATCTGCTTTCCGCGGCTGACTGAAAAAGAAGGGGATTTTTCATTGTGAAACGGACAAAGTCCAAAATAAGAACTTCCTTTTTTCTGTAACTTTACATATCCGGAAATGACGTCCACAATATCATTTTTTTGTCTTACTTCTTCTATTAAGTCTTCTGAAAAGTACATGTTGTCCTTCCTTCCAAATAAATTACCCTACATTTATACTTATTCGACAAATCCTTTTGATTTCCTTTAAATTTTCCAAGATTCCGGCACAAAAATTTCCTGAAACTTTTTTACCGCATAATTATCGGTCATCCCAGCTATATAATCACAGATAATCTGTTCTTTGCCGTCACCTCTCAGCACTGCACGTTGCAACTCCGGCTCAGGAAGTTTTTCGAAATGCTCCGAATAGTACTCATAGAGATTCTGTACCAATTTGATTGCTTTTTCCTCCTCGCTTTTTGCGAGAGGATTCCTGTAGACATTTTCAAACATAAATTTACGCAGTCCCATAAGTGCCGCTTCTACTTCTTCTGACATCTGAATCTTTGGTTGATCCATACTATGTATGATCACATCGTGTATCATCGTATTTAATCTTGCTCGGGTTGTGTTCCCTAATATTTTCCGATATTTTGGCGGAATGTCTGCTTCACTCAGTATCCCGCCGCGTATCGCATCATCAATATCATGATTGATATATGCAATCTTATCAGATAATCTCACAATCTGCCCTTCCAAAGTAAATGGCTTTCCCGATGTCTGATGATTTCGAATTCCGTCAACAACCTCCTCCGTCAGATTCAGTCCCTCTCCTCGTTTTTCTATGCATTCTACAACACGAACACTCTGCTCATTATGCTTGAACCCAAGCGGACAGATCTGGTTGAGCGCCCGCTCTCCGGCATGACCAAACGGGGTATGCCCAAGGTCATGTCCGAGACTGATGGCTTCTGCCAAATCTTCATTTAAGCGAAGTGCTTTTGCAATCGTGCGGGCATTCTGCGAGACTTCCAGCGTATGCGTCAGTCTCGTCCGATAATGATCTCCTTTCGGGAGCAAAAACACCTGTGTCTTTTGTTTCATTCTTCGAAATGCCTTACAGTGCAAAATTCGATCCCTGTCTCTTTGAAATACCGGTCGGATATCACATTCCTCTTCTTTTGCCTTTCTTCCTTTGGAATCCTTGCTCAACGTCGCATATGGACTCAAATATTCAATTTCTCGTAATTCTAATTGTTCTCGAATCGTCATCTTACTCTCCCTTATTTTTCAGTCGTTCCTCTATCGCATTTACAACCGTCTCAAGCACCTTGATTCTCGCATAATACTTGCAGTTTCCTTCCACTACAATCCAAGGTGCTTTTTCTGTGGAAGTTCGAATCAGCATCTCATTTACAGCTTCTTCGTACTGATCCCATTTTTCTCGGTTTCTCCAGTCTTCCTCCGTGATCTTCCACTGCTTGTCCGGATTTTTCTCACGTGCCCTGAACCTTCTCTCCTGTTCTTCCTTATCAATATGAAGCCAGAATTTCAGGACAACCGTACCGGCATTCACCAAATCCCGTTCCATGTCATTGATTTCCTTATACGCTCTCTGCCACTCTTTTTTACTGCAAAATCCTTCAATCCGTTCCACCAGTACCCTTCCGTACCACGTTCTGTCAAAAATAGCAATATGCCCTGCTTTTGGCATTGCTCTCCAAAATCGCCAAAGATAATGATGTGACCGCTCCATATCATTCGGTGACGCTGTCGGATGCACCACATATCCTCTCGGATCCATTTTTTCCGTCAGTCTCTTGATTGCGCCACCCTTGCCAGCCGCATCCCACCCCTCAAATCCTAATACAACCGGAATACCTTTCCGGTATAGTTCTCCATGCAGTTTTTCTATCTCTTTCTGCAGTTTCTTTAATCTCTTCTTATATTCCGCCTTCGTATAAGAACAATCCAAATTGGCTTTTGCCAAGACTGTCTCCGATATTTCATTGTTTACAAGCACCTTATCCGGCATGATTTCTTCTTGTTTTTCCTGTTTTCTTTTCTCTATTTCCGCCGAAAGGCAATTGATTACTGTCGTGTAGATTTTTATTGTTGCAAATCTTCGGTCTGTCGCTTCCACGATTGTCCACGGTGCATAGTCTGTATCGGTTTTCTGCAGCATCTCCTCATTCATTCTTTTATACTTTTTAAACTCTCGATTCCGCTTCAGATCTTTTTTGCTCACTCGCCACGCTGTCTCTTTCCTAGCCAATAATTTATCGAATCGCTTTTTCTGTTCCTCTTGGCTGATACACAAAAATATTTTGATCAAAACCATACCATCGTCTGTCAACTGCCGCTCAAAAGACTGAATCGAATCATACGCAGACAGAACCTCTTTTTCTCCTGCTTTCTTTTCAAACCGATCAATCAGGACTTTACGGTACCAACTGCTGTCATAAATTGCGATTCTTCCTTTTTCCGGCATTTTTGTCCAAAATCTCCATAAAAACGGATATTTCTTTTCTTCCTCACTTTCATTCTTTACTGCATACACTTCAAATCCTCTCGGATCTAATGGACGAATCAATTCTGCAATCTGAATTCCTTTTCCAGATGCGCCAAATCCTTCAAAGGCAATCATAATCGGAATATTTAAATTTCTGCACACTCGTTGTAACTGTGCAAGCTTTCTCTCCAGCACACTGATTCTTCTTTGATATTCGTCTTTCTCCATTTTCTTTGTCAAATCTATCTTTTCCAACATAAATATTCCTCCCATTACAGATATTTTTATGTAATTACGCGATTTATTATACAATTATATAACAATTATCTTTTCTTTTCCATAATTATCTATATTTAATAAATTTTAAAAAAAGTGTTGACATTTCACACAAATCATAGTATTATAATCAAGTAGCAAGGAGCTGTTACGCAGGAGTGTCGGAACTGGCAGACGAGCAAGACTAAGGATCTTGTAAGCAATGCGCTTGTGTGGGTTCAAGTCCCATCTCCTGCATCTTAAAAGAAATCTTTCGTTGGAAGATTTCTTTTTTTGTACTCTCTTTTAACTGATACTATTTTCCCTTTTTATAACTCAAAAAGAATAGCATTCGCTATTCTTTTTTAATCGGGGTGACAGGATTCGAACCTGCGACCTCCTGGTCCCAAACCAGGCGCTCTAGCCAAGCTGAGCCACACCCCGTTATTCGCTTTCGTGTCGTTTTCTCCGTGACACAATAGCTATTATACATAAGGGTATACCAATTGTCAACAACAAATTTCAAATTTTTCAAAAAAATTTTTTCGCACCTTCTCCAACCTTTGCGAAAGCCCGAAAATACGCTATAATATCCATATTCTATAAGAAAGCAGAGGTACTTATTATGTGGGCTTACAACGAAACATTTTATCAAATTTACCCGATTGGATTCTGCGGTGCCCCGACTCACAACGATGGCATCTGCGTTCCGCGTATTCTGAAATTGAAAGACTGGAGCAGTTATCTGGAGAATCTGCAGATCGGTTCTGTTCTCTTAAATCCGATTTTCGAATCTGACAATCACGGTTATGATACCAGAGACTTTAAAAAGGTGGACTGCCGCCTTGGAACCAATGAAGATTTTCAGGATGTCTGTGACGATCTGCATAAGCATCATATCAAAATCGTGCTGGACGGAGTTTTCAACCACGTTGGACGCGGTTTCTGGGCATTTCAGGACGTTCAGGAAAAGAAGTGGGATTCTCCTTATAAAGACTGGTTCTACATCAATTTTGACGGTGACAGTTGTTATCAGGACGGATTCTGGTATGAGGGATGGGAAGGACATTTCGAACTGGTCAAACTGAATCTACAAAATCCTGCAGTCACAGACTACTTATTAGACTGTGTCCGCTTCTGGATCGAAACATTTGATATTGACGGACTTCGCCTGGATGTGGCATACAGTCTGGACCATAACTTTATGCGGAGACTCCGCTCATTTTGCGAAGAACAAAAGCCTGGATTTGTTCTGATCGGTGAAGTACTATTCGGTGATTATAATCTGATTGTAAATGATGAGATGCTGCACAGCTGTACCAATTACGAATGCTACAAGGGAATCTATTCCAGCCTGAACAGCATGAATCTGTTCGAGATCGCACACTCCCTGAATCGTCAGTACGGACCGGAACAATGGTGTATCTACCGTGGAAAGCATCTGATGAGTTTTGTGGATAATCACGATGTCACACGGATTGCCAGCATCCTGACAACCCCTGCACACCTGCCTCTGGCTTACGGTATTTTATTCGGTATGCCGGGAATTTCCTGTATTTATTATGGAAGCGAATGGGGCGAAGAAGGTATCAAGACTCCGGACAATGACTATGCGCTTCGTCCATGCTTTGAGGCGCCAAAACCGAATGCACTGACTGATTTCATCCACCGACTGATCACACTTCGGCAAAACAGTGATGCCCTCTGCAATGGAGGATACCGCAATATCTCAATCACAAACCATCAGCTTGTCTTTGAACGCCGTACAGGGCAGGAACGGATTCTGATCGCCATCAACGCGTCTGAGAGCGATTTCACGATCCATCACGGAGAATTGCTCGGAACATTCACCGATCTGCTGAAAAGCGGTTCTGGGAATATCTCACAGACGCTGAATGGCTCTCTGGATCTTCCGGCTTACAGCGTACAGTATCTCAAAGAGATTTCCTGATAAAATTTTTAAGATTAAAAAAATCCGTGTAAACATCCACACTGTCCTGCGATATTTACACGGATTTTTCATAGGTATAAATTCCTTTAAATTATTTTCTGAATTTATATTTTCCTTTTCCGTGACCTGACACAGGCTCAATAATATCCGACTGCACCAAGTTGGAAATGAGTTTGGAAGCTCCTGAGCTTTTCAATTGAAGCAGTTCCATGACAGCGCTTCTTCCAAATACCTCATCAAAACCAAACTTTTCAAAAAGTCGGTGGATATGAACTGTCGTTTCGTGGATATTCTTTTGCAAGTTCGTATAATTCGCTCGGACAAGTGCATTCCTGAAATACCAAGCATGATCCGCAAAAATATCATTCGTTGCAGAAAAACCAAGTGTTCTCAGATACTTGATGAAAAACACCGCTGTTGTTCTCGTATTTCCCTCTCCAAAAATATGGATTTGCCACAGTCTTGAAATAAAAACTGCAAGATGGTGGATTATCTCATCCATTGACAATCCCCTGTAGCTAAAATCTTTCTCCTGCGAAAAATCATATTCAAGGGTAGCTCTCAGTTCAGAAGCGCTGCCGTACATAACGGTTGCCCCATCAAGCACCCATTCCTTTTTCGTAATATTATAATCTCTTATCTTTCCGGCGTGGTTGTAAATACCCCGAAAGAGTTTGCGGTGAATAGAGATCTACTTATTTGGCGAATAAGATTCTGTACTTCTTTTATCGTAATTTTTCCTTCAATATTACGAATAGCAATATCAATCAAATATTTAGATGGTTTCAGTCCGTCCACAGCCTGAAGTCCGATTGCCGTACTCCAAGCGTAACCTTTGCTGGCTTTATCAGGTTCGGACTCTTTCAAATATTCCTCAAACGGATCTTTATCCATATTGCCACCTCGCTTCATAATTTATAATTCACTCTATTTCTTCTAATAGTTTGGACAATCAAACCTATTTTCAAAACAGCGCCTAATCTTCTTTTCTTCTATATGGTACATGATGGTTCCGACACCATTCTTCTGCTATATTGATATAGGTCCGATTTCTGTAGTCATAATAAATCTGGCTGATTCCCAGATCATTTATTTTATCTTTAAAACACCTGTACGGATGTCTTCTTCTAAGAGCATCAAACAGTACTTCAGAAACTCTTTTATTCCCACTCTCATACGCAAACTTCTCCATGATACTTTTCTCATGAAGTTCATACTGATTCGGCAATCTGACATAATCATCCGTCTCATCAATTTCTTCCCAGAGCTCCTGATCTTCTTCACAGGCCATTGAATAAACCGATTTAAATCTTCTTCTGCCTCTGCTATTACAACTACTTTATAATGCATATTTTCCTCTCATATCTGAAATCACAGCGTCTGCATTTCGATAATTTCCATTTTTTGAAGATTCTCTAGATTGTTCCAGTCTTTGAAACATCTCATCTTCTGTCATAGATGTATATGGATTATGCACAGTTCTTTTTATTTCAAATGGGAATCCGTTATGTGCAACAGCCTGCGTCAAAAACATTCTTATTGCAGATGTCGTATCTGTTCCAAGATCTTTAAAAAGTTGATCAGATTTATTCTTCAAGTCATCGTCTACCCTAATTTGAATTGTACTTGCCATCTTAAATACCTCCACTTCTTTTCCTTTTATTATAATGTTATATCATTGCTATTTCAATACATTTACAATGAATCGGATGTTTTTTTAAGTAATAAGTATCTTTCCTTCACACTTTTCTTTCAGTTTCTATATAAAATCATTATTCATAAATCACTGATTCTGTCATTTCAACGAGCAAAAAAAGAACTGCCTCTAAACTCTAGAAACAGTTCTTAAATATGAATAAAATTGATGTCAAATTGATGTCAAAACAAACGTTCAGATCCGCAAACCCTTGATTTTACGGGCTTTATTTGTCTAAGGACTTCATTATCGGGATTAATTGAACGATTCCTTCCACCCTTGTCCGCCGAGCTCCGTCAGGCACCGTACACATCCAAAAACCGATTTTTTTGGTCTTCCACTGAGGTCCATAGAGCCACAAGTTGGCTGTGTCATTCGTGTTGTACAAATTGTTTTGATATATAGATTGTCTCTTCAAGTAACAAGACAATTCTCTACTTATATTATAATCTTTCCCTGGAGATTTGCAACAATTTCCTGCTTTTTCTCCTGTGTCGCTTCCGCATAAACATCCATGGTTGTTGTAATATCTGAGTGACCCATGATACTTTGGATCACCTTCAAATTCGATTCATTCTCACACAGTCTTGTGCAGAATGTGTGCCTCAAATGATGAGCTGAAAAATGAGGAATAATGAGTGGTTCTCTATCCTCTTTCTCTGCTATTTCTATTTCATCTTTGTTATATGCAACTCTTGCCCTTTCAATCGCTCGATTAACTGCATTTGGTAAATATACCGTTCCGGTTGCTGTTACAAAAACGAAATTTGAATATCCATCAATCTCTTCTGAGGAAAAGCCAATGCACTTTTGGATCTCATACTCATCCAGAAAAGCATTGAACACTTCATCGATCATCGGAATGGTTCTCCGTCCTGAAATCGTCTTTGGTGTAGAAATATGCTTGACCGATTTTCTGTTTTCATCAGGTCTGTAGATAAAAGTATGATTCACACTGACAATGCGCTTTTCAAAATCCAGGTCATCCCATCGAAGACCGATGCATTCACCAATTCGCATTCCTGTTCCAAGAAGGACCGTTATAATAGGTACCCATCCTTGATATTCCCGATGGGCTTTTAAGTAATCCATAAAAGCTTTCTGCTGTGGAATCGTAAGCGCATGTCTCGGATTATCTTCCCAGATATGGCTCTTTTTGATTTCTGCCATTAATCCGTCTGTCGGATTTTGTCTGAGCAGTCCATCCCTTACAGCCATCTGGAATGCCGGATGCAACTGTGTATGTATACTATCCAGCGTATTTGCTTTCATTTCTTCATCCAGGATAATGCGATAATAGAATTTTTTCACATCAGAATATTTGATCTTACCAATCAGTCTTTTTCCAAATGTTGGTCTGACAAAGTGATTATACATATAGAGATAATTCACTTTTGTTGATGGTTTCAAATCATATTTCTGTTCGATAAACCGATCATACAGTTCATTCAGCGTCATCCTGTCAGCCAGCTGCGGATTCAGTCCATCTTCTTTGTCGCGGATGATTTTTCTTTCTTTTGCTCTGAGTTCAACCAATGTTTTTGCGTAAACAGTTCGTCTATTTTTATCTAAATCTGTATAAGAATAAGAATAGCGACCGTCTTTTCTCTGACTCTCACCGGTTCGCAACACATACCCCCGGCTGTCTTTTCTTGATTTTGCCATCCTCTCACCTCACTAATCGTGAGGAGCATCTTAACTGTGCTTATCCTGTCGGTATAATAGTTCCAATCCTTTCTTAAGCACCTGCCCTTTTGTAAGATCGTACTTTTCAGCATAAGCTTCCAATTGCTTCTGCTCAGCATTGGAGAAACGGATGGTGAAACGATAATTCATGGGATCATCACTCTTTGGTCTTCCCATCTTTGCCATACTATTTCCTCCTTCCTTACAACACTATTATACTTTATGTCCGACAACAAGTCAACGTGTTTTGCTCCTCATGTATTACATTTTATTTTTTATAATTCATCTCTGAAATTTTCAAGATATTCATCCACAATCTCTGTATTGACCAGAACAACTCTCTTCACATGATAGACTGCTTTCGCATCTTTCGCTAATTCCTGAAATGTATGCAACCCCATAGAATATAATTGTGCCCCTTCCTCATAACGGACAAATTTCTTTCTTCCGACCTGCACAAGCTTTTCCAATTCTGGAATTTCTTTTCTGACTTTAGGCATGAAAAAACCTCCTTCCTTCGTACATAAAAAAATATCTTTCATATATACAAAAGAAGGAGGGTGAAAATACAGCCTATGATATGCAATTTTTTTATTTTAACAAATCGAGCAGCGTATATTCACCTTTTGGAATCTTAGCTGTTCTATGATACTCTTTTATTGCTTCCACAAGAATCCCAGAATTAGAAAAATAATTAAACACGTAATCATATGATTTTACGTCAGACATTCTAAGATTTTCCTTACAAAAATCACTTGGTTTTTTCCCTGATTTTTTGAATTCTTTATACTGATTTTCAGCAAAGATAATCAACATTTCTATTTCCGGTGCAGTAATCACATTGATAACATCTATTTTATGTTCATATGCTTTACCAATTTTAAATTTTTCTCTTCTTGAATCTAATATTCTGATTACTGATATCTTTTCCGCAAATCCTTTTCTCAAATATTTCTGTTCAAATTTTTTGCCGTCCCTACATCGAATTACTGACTCCTCCAGCATCTCTTCTCTCGAAAATACAAGCAATTCTTCATCTAGAAGAATATCCATAATTGCATTTTCTGCAGCACCTTCACATATACACGCTTTATATTTTGCCAGTTCCATATTGCACCTCCTATTTCAGAGATGCAGTTATACTTTTCTTCAACTGCATATAAGCTTCATAAGTAGGTGTCGTTCCTTCCAGAAATCCACTCTGATAAGCATCGCTTTTCTTAATGTCATTTCTTTTTAGAATATTGGAAAGATTCTCTGCTGTAATCCCATCTCTATTTCTAGTAATAAAAATACTGTCATTACGGTCGTATTCATCCAAAAGTTCCGGATAATGAGTGGAAAAGATTAGCATACCACCATTTTTATTTATTTTTCCGTCCATAAAGAAACGAATCAGAGTACTTACTATTTCTTTATTGAAATGATTCTCTATCTCATCAACAATCAGGTAGCCTCCATCTTTCAGAACTTCTTGTGCCAAAGTGAAAGTAATCATTCCTTTTACGGTTCCTGACGAGAGATAATTATTTAATTCGATTGGATTGTTCAATACAATCTCTTCTTTTCCTTTAAATTTTAAATGTATAATTGGCTTCTCATTTTTTTCTTCAAAATTTAATTTTTCAATTGTTGGATCCAGATAGGAAATAACCTCAGCCGGAATTCCTTCTGAAAATGGTAACACATTCACATTGGTGAAAAGTAACATGCTGACTACTTTTATATGTTCACCAGTTTTTTTATTATATGCGATCATAATACTAACATCATCTGACAAAAAGCTTTCCTGTTCATCTCGAACAATGACTGGTTCTCTCTCCTCAAAATCCAGCATAGCTTTACGAGTTGTTACTTCTTCAGCTTTTTTTGACCATAATGATTCTGATTCAATACTGTACACAACTCCTTCTACTTTCGTATTCTTAGATGTTATGACCGTTTCCAGTCTGCAAATTTCTTTTGTAGTCTCCGAATAAAAATACACATTCAAAATAGCATTTTTTGTATTTCCTAATATATCTTTCGTATTCATGTGATTGATTGGTTCGTTGTTTATAATTCCCAACGCAAGAAGAAGCACCTTTAATACAGAGGTCTTTCCTGAGGCATTGATTCCTATAAACGCGTTTGCCGGATTTAAATATATATTTGAAAACAAGGAATACAAATTCACTTTATCTTCTTCCGCAACTCTTTGCTGTGCATAAAAAGATAAATCCAGCTTCTCTTTAAACAATGGTAAGCCTTGTGCGGTAACTCTCAATAATTTCATATAACGCCTCCAATTTAAAAACTGATTTTACGTGGTTATTTTTCTTTTACTTCAATTATATCCACATTTCTATATTTTATCAACGGATAATCCGTTTTTATTTTTTTAATTTAAAAATCTTTCTCTCACACCCTGTATTTTACCCCTCCATCTTTTGTATATGTAAGAGGGTTTGTAGATTAGAGCAAGATCCACCCATGTTTAACAGTATTGCCATTTGGCATCCTGTCATCCTATGGGATTTATCTTGATGGGGATCTCCCCATACCCTCTCAATAACAGACGCTTCACTTGTCTGTTGGTTCCACCTAAAGGTGTTCACAGCACTATTTCTAATATCGGAAGGGACAGCCGATATTGAAATACGTGGACTCCCAGTGGGAGGAATAATCGTAGCGAAAGGAGGAATATGAGAACAGAAAACAAAGATAAAGAACTGAATCACAGACATTTTATAGGATTACGTCTTACCGATGTCGAACTGGATTTATTAGACCAAGGCGCTGCTTGTTTATCTGTTAGCCGATCAGAATATCTGAGGAAACTTCTATTGGAAAAGCAAATCCATCATCAGATTGAAGTTGTTGCAGACATGAACGATCTCAGAAAACTGGTCAGTGAATATGGAAAAATCGGATCGAATCTCAATCAGATCGCCAAGCATTTTAACAGTGGTGGCAGTCAGTCTCGTGCTATAGAAAATGAAATCCATCAGTGCATCACGGACTTATTCCTGTTGAGAAAAGAGGTACTGAAACTGGCAGGTGGTATGAATGGCAATCGTAAAACACATTAAAAGCAGAAATGCAAATTACTCGGCTGCTATTAATTACCTTCTGTTTGAACATGATGAAAAAACCGGAAAAAAGATTGTAGATGAATCCGGTCGAAGCATCCTGCGAAAAGAGTTTTATATGGATGGTCTGAACTGTGATCCGATGTCTTTTGACAAGGAATGTGAACTGACAAATGCTCATTTTCACAAAAATAAGAAACGTGAAGATATCAAAAGTCACCACTACATTATCAGCTATGATCCAGCCGATGTTGATTAATACGGAAAAAAGAGGTACAGTGAAATAGACTTCGTTTGTGTTGCTAGAAAGAGTAGATTAGGAGGAATTTTATGATGGATAATAATAAGATGATATGTTATTGTGATCAGGTTACAAAAGGAGAGATTATTGAGGCTATGGAAAAGGGAGCCAAAACACTCGCAGATATAAAAAGAATGACAGGAGCTTGTTGTAGTTGCAAGTGTGCAGAATTAAATCCAAGCGGGAAGTGTTGTGCACAAGACATTGCACTTGTGATGAAAGAGTATTTATCAAATAAAAATAGTTAAGATATTTCTATGGAGATTGGGGTCGTGGGTGATACAGAGAGGTGTGTTGCCCAATGTCATTAAGTTAATTTAAAAATTAAAAAAAGCAGAATGCAAGTAGGTAAAATCTCACTTGTATTTTGCTTTTTTCATTTTGTTATCTGTTTTTTTGCACGGCAAACAGACAGATGGATTGTACATCTGTCTAGCCTCATATGTGATTTCTGTCCGTCGGACCAAGAGTTTGCTTACAGCTTCCTTCAGATTCTACCTTACGATAGACACCCTTGCTGTTCAGCTATACACTTCCTTGTCGCCTAGGCGTGTTCGGGACTTTCACCCGTTAGAGCGCGCCCATGGCGCGCAAACTAAAATATCGCCAGCCATAGCATGGCTGACGATACAAAAATTTATTATTTTTTTATTCCAATGCAACAAACATGTAAAATGTCTGATGTATTTTTGCAA